>JAABUP010000065.1_pt1 | contig 227897 bp, 222 predicted proteins | sample 5559201 | NCBI WGS metagenome assembly JAABUP01 (sample SAMN10711887, study PRJNA513373) | rock metagenome | isolation source: Antarctica rocks | place: Antarctica
TCCCCCTCCCTTTCCCACACTCTCCCCCCATCTCCCAAAACAGAACCCCCCACTAACCCCCACCAGCATAGCCTCCACCTCCATCTGGCAATTCGCCACCGCCCTCTCCGGCAACACAAACCCCTACGACGCCTACGCCCTCTACTACTCCACCGCGCCCCGGAGCGACTACCACGTGCTGGCGATCGAGCACGCGGCTGCGATGTTGGCGAAGAGTCCGGTTGCGGATCGTTGAGGGGGGGTGGATGGGGGGTGGATGGGTGAATAAGACGTGGCGCTCGAACTACACCTCGACGCGTGATATGATAATTGGGATACTACGTTCTGGCGAACAAGGCTATCACGGCGCTCCCCTTTGTTATAAAAGAAAGGGAAGGAAAGGAAAGGAAAGGAAAGGAAAGGCTATAATAATAAATACCACCTAATCTACTACTAATAAATTAAATGTCTAAATCTCTCTATAAACCGCTCCTTATAAACGTATTACAACCTTATTATAATCTCGAGTTTTATTAATGAAAAATGTGTATAGTAGTACTACCTTAGTATCTTATATACTATAACTACTTACTTACTTGAATAGGGAGTATAAGAGGGAGTAAAAAAGGAAAAGGGAAAGGAATAGGAATAAATAGATAAGATAGGAGAAGGGGACACATCTCCCTCCCCTCTACTACTAAATAATATCAATATCAACATCAACATGAACATATTCAGCTATCATGACACCTTTTGATAAGAACCGCCACAAAAGCGATACCTCCCTGCTATACATAGCAAGCTATTCGACCCCAGCCGATATGCGAACCATGGGTATACCTCTCTATCTAATATTTTGCAGTTCCCGCCATCCATCCTTCCTTCCTTGAAAGCGCCATAGGAACAGAACACAAACACCATCATGAACCATGCATCAATCCATACACACTCCCTCGCTTTTCTCAACAACAGTCATTCATTTCATTCATCATCCCCAATAATAACCTTCCCAAACGAATTCACCATCCGCACCTCCCCCTCCTCCCTCCCCCACCCCCCCTTCCCATCCCCAAACACCTCCCCCTCCACCCCCGCACACACCTCCCCCCACCCCATCCAAACCTTGTTGTCGGTCCACACCCCGCCCCTTCCGCCACGGGAATCCCACCACGTCTGGCCTCCCTTCGCGGCAGCCGCCGCCGCGGCGGGCGTCTGCGTCGAGCGCACGTACCGGCGGAGCATGGCGCGGGCGTAGGGTTGGAACCAGAGTTTGAGCCACCAGGTCTCGAGGAGGGAAGGGTCGCCGTTGACATGCAGGAGGGCGGGAACAGAGGCGGCGTGGATGTTTGTGGCGAGGGGGATGGTGCGCCATGACGGTTCGGTATCTGTTGGGTCGTCGGTTGATTGGCCGGGTAGATGGTCGAGGCTTTCGGAGTAGGGGAGCAGGAGGGATTTCTCGTGCTCGACGTCTGCGTCGCGGGTATGGTTGTAGCCGGGGGATACGTAGGAGAGGGGCGGTTTTGCCGTCTGCAGGTCCGGAGGGAGGAAGAAGGGTAGGTCGTGGAGGGAAGGGTGAGAAGCTTGGATGGTGGAGAGGTCTGTGGAGGAGTTGTAGGTTATGAAGTCGATGTCTGCGGCTGAATGGGTCATGGTTTGGAAAAGATTGGATTCGTAGTCGAGACCGATGTTATATTCGTAGCGTTGACCGCCGACGGTGGTCATGTTGTTTATTGTTATGTTGGCGCTCAGAGGCGAGTCGGGATACCCGAGCTTGTTGGAGAACCAGTCGTAGAAACGGTCTTGGGTTGCTTGAGAAGCACGCCGTATGGTCTCACGCTGGAATTCTTGCTCGCCAAATATCTCGGCGAATATGAATTGATCATCAAACGTATCGCGGCCCTTCTCTTCGACTTTTTCAATGGCATGATGGTATATTGCTCGTACGTCGGCGGCGGGACCGATTACATTACCAGCGTTAAGGTATCGCGGACGGTTCGAGAAGGCTCCACTGTCTGTGTCTGTGTCCGGGCCGTATACATCTTTAGGTAGGGTCGAGTAGGGCACCGCAGCGCACGCTGGATCCTCTGCTTGATTCGGCCAGCAGATCTTGTCGGCTCCGAATATGACCTTCTGGATGTATTTCTGCACTCTATCTGACGTTCCGTCTCCTGGTTTACCCTCAGTCACCATGCCGTACCTTCTGCGCAGATGTTCATTGGCTTCGACAACCATGGCGTGATATCTTCTGATCATGACCTCTGGCGGTAATTGAAACCATACGTCGTGGCCGTCAATGACCAACACCAGATCATCGTCCTTGACCTTCGATTTGTCACTTAAGAAATTAAGCACGCCTCGTATCTTCCCAGCGGCGGTCCCCTTATCCCACCCAGCCTCGTCAAATATCTTGCCATAATTGACCAATGTAGGTGATGGATAGCTGAGCATGAAAGAGGAAAGCAGCGTCTTGCACAATTCTGGATTCGACTCGCCAGCTGGGACGAGGAGGTGGAAGGCCGGATTAGTCTTGGACAGTCCCATCTGCGTCTGATTTCGAGGTGGAGGAGGTATCAAGGGAGCTTCTGCAGAGTCACCCGCTAATTCTGGTGCTGCAATCGGAATCTGAGGGGCGGAAGCAAGGGTGCTGGAGAACCTGGAGGCGGAGGGTATCTGTTGTTGTCAGCATGATGATGGTACTGGTCGAGAGGGATAGTCCCAACTATGCCAATGCCAGAGCTCCTCCATCCCCAGACAAGCAGGAGAGTGCACAGAACCGACAGTATGATGGCGTTTCTGCTCCTTCGCGACTTGGTCCGCCGCATAAACATGGGCTGGGGTCCCCGCCCTGGCTCGGTCATGCCGTCAAAACCATAGTACGAGGCCATCGAGCGGGGTGAGGGCTCGATAGCCCAAGAATAGAGGAGTGCTCGCTATTTCTGTGTCAGACAACATCACATCATGCACAGAACTCCAAGCTTGGATACCAAAGCCGTGTAATTCACGCGCCGAAGAAGTTCCCGTATACTTGATTCTTCTGCTGCAATTCCCAGACGATTACCAGGAATTCCGAAGGAGGATGCAGGCAGGATGCGCGCGACTAGCACGTTTAAACCCCCAATGCCTGCAGTACCTTGATTTCCGAATCTCGATATAATCACGTCCCGGCGGAGATATCCCCGGTTCACCGAACTCGCGACGACGTCGGCAATCAACAATCATTCCATTCTCTCTCTCCCCTCCTCTCTCATCCTATCTATCCAACTTATCTAATGGATAGAAAGTCTCTGATACAAACAGATGAGGGAACAGGCAAAGCCCTTCTTCTACTATGCTTGCTCTGCTTACACACTATCACAACTTACTCCATCCTCGGTACGTCTTATAAATCTCGGATCTCAAGACCGACGCTTGCGGGGCTAACGGTAAAGCTAGCTCAGGTTCTAGCTTATCATGGCGGATGATCGACACAAGGGGACATTGGAGCTTACTGTACGCTACGTGTTAGATCTACACCTGGATTTATACACCTCATAGTTAGATTCATGACTGTGATAAAGACTGCATTGCTAGCTATTTTCTTGATTGTCAACAATGGTTGGCTAACAATGCTTGAGAAACAAGTCCAGAATCGGTCAGCAGCAAAGCATATACTGTCTTTTCGTCCTAGATGCTACCCACTGTACAGAAGCGACCGTGAAGCATACAATGAATGATACACACCGCTTTTGTGAAATTGTCCCTAACGCCGTCGCTCTTCCATCTCGCGATGGTACATGCAAATGCCGCTCATGACATGCCGAGATCTGAGAAAGATGCTGGGAATTAGTAAGACAAGAATAGAAGTCCATCAACGATCGGTTGGATCACAGCCAGAACAGGAAAGCCAACATGACGGCTATAAGCCCAACACCCATCCCTACCACCTGGTTCCCGCCCATCATCAATGCAGGCTTCACAGCTACCGCAGCCCCTTTCTTGGCCGTCGAGCTGGGCTTTGCACCACTTGCCGTTGTGAGTCCCCCGGTGGATGTAGCTGCTGGGTCGAGCGTCTCACCCAGGCTGGGCAGGGAGGCTGTGGGGTTGACGATCCAGCCCATTGGAGTGGTCGCTGGGCACGCGATCGGCTTCAGGCTGCTTGCCGAGGCCGAGTATGCAGATAATGCCGTACCTGTCGGGTGGAGGGTAGCCCAATGGCTCTTCAGATTACTGAAATCAGGTGAGATTGGTGTTGGGGTGCCGGATCTTGTAAAGCCGTCAAGAGCTGCTGTGTTGCTGGTCGGATCAACAGACGGGCCATAAGATATCAAACCGTAATTGTTAGCTTCTTCAATCCATTCATAGACAATGGCCCCAGACCATGTGTCCTCCATGTCTGGGCCAAGGATAGAGGCTTGATCGTCGAAAGATCTAGGTTCCGGGACGTGGCAGCCTGTTTCAGAGATGAAGATGGGGATCTGTAGTCCGCTTGCATTGGCGACAAGCTCGTTGTAGCCGGATCCCTTGAAAGACGACCCTCCGCACCATTCGTATACATTGAGAGAGAAGAAGTCTGCAGCTTCTGCAGGGTTGTTACCGCAAGCCAAGTAGTTTTGAAGCATAGGCCGAAGGTCTGGGATGTCAGCTGTGCAGTCATTGTCAGCATGGAAACCTGGATTATACGTTCGAGGCAGTTTTCGAAAATCTCGAGGACGTGTGATTGAGGGAAGAGGTGTTTGACGAATGTGATTTAGTGCCGTAACGTACCAGCAGAGTATCCAACAGGAATTGCACGGTACTTCTTGGATTCGCGGTAAGACTTGACGTCTCGTATGGCAGCTTTGATGAACGGCGCGGTGTCGGATCCATTCACTACCATGAATAAAGAGTCAGCACACGGACTTCAAAGAGAAAGGGTGCAGCTAACGAAACGTCATGGCCTCATTCGCAACGAAGACCCCTGCCAAGTTGTCGTAGCCCTTGAATGCATCCAGTACCGCCTCGAATGCGGAGAGCTGGGTCTGGTTCCATGCTGGAAGAGCCTGCAAGCACCAAATGTCAGAGAAGTTGTCTGTGTGTATTCGGTAATGATATGGCCTCCCACCTGATTGAATTGCGTATCGAAGGTATCGAGATCGAGAAACAGATAGATTCCCACATTCGCAAATGCAGTCATGCAAGCATCATGATTGCCCATAGGATCGACGTGATAGACTCTTATGGTATTGGCACCTAGATCCGCCATCAGCCTCGCGTCGAGGCTGCATTGAGTGCCGTTGGTGAGAGGGTCCAGGTCCGTGAGTTGGTATGCAACGCCTGGGCACACGCCAATCAGTATTGCACAGTCAGTTGCCCGAGAAGACACCTTACCTTTGATGTAATACTGGGTGCCATTGGAGAAGAAGAACTTGGAGCCCACTGCAGAGATGGTGGGCATGGAGACGGCAGATACAAGATTGGCAGCCGCTAGGCAAGCGAGCGTGAGTGCTTTGGTCAACATGTTGTCCGAGGTACCCCTCGCTAGTCGAGGAATAAGTCACGAAGATAAGTCGATCTGGGTGGAGGTGCAAGTCCAATTGATCGTTGTCGGTCAACGAACAAGCGAGTGTATGACCTGCTGAGGCTTTGATCGCAGGTGATAGCCGTCGCGTAATCGTAAAGAAAGAGCTCGCACCAATTAAAAACACACAAACGAATGAGACGTCGTCAAATACCGAACAAAGATGGTGTTACACGAAGAGCAATGGTGGTGCAGGATGGAAAGAGGAAGGGGAGCAGTCAACAGTCCTAAACACAAGGGTCGATCTCGAACGGGCTTTCCCGTTTCAGAGCTTTATCTGTGAGCTAACGCTTATCAGCGGGTGGTATCCATACTGTGCTAACCATATACGGGAAGGCGCGCTTCTACGATTGCGCGTTACTCTTGACAAGAAATCCCAATATGCAAGCCTACGTATTTGTATTGTATGGCCTATGATAGAATCGCATATAGGAGCATAAAATGTAAAACCAAACACATAGCATAAGCCCCACCAATCCCCTTCGCTCAAACCCCATGACATATCTCACCAATCACCCCCACCCCCTATCACCAAACCTATCCAAAAACCAACGCCCGAACCTCAATACTTTCCCTCGCCCTCCCCCCCACCGGCGTCCTCGGATCCACAAAAGCCGAATGCGGTACCCTCCCCCCCTGCTCACTATCAAAACACTCCAACAGCAACCTCTCCTCGTTCCCCATCCCAGACCAATAATGCCACCTTTCCCCCTTATGCATCACCGCCGCCGTCTCCCCCGTCCGATCCGGATAGCGGTGCTCAATCCCCACCAGCGCCTCGTCGCGCACGGTGGTCGAGTCCGCAAACGCCAGCGGCCACGACTGCACGGGCCCGTTGAGCGGGCGCCAGACGTTGATGATGCGCACGCGGGATTGGAGGAGAGAGTCGGCTTCGGCGGGGGGAAGGTGGCGGTGCACGCGGGCGATGGCGCTGGCGTAGGTTTGATCGATGTGGACGCGGGCGACGGGGTTGCGGGTGCCGGTTGTGCGGCGGATGGTGTGGTCGAAGAGGAGGATGCGTTTGGCGTTGGGGACGTGTTGGAGGAGGAGGGCTTCGACTTCGGGGTAGTAATTTTGCTTGATGGAGTCGTCGGAGGCGAAGTCTTTTTCCGCTGAAGGGGTGGTGGTTACGGTGGCGAAGGCGTTGGAGTCGAGGTTGAAGGAGGATTCTTGGCCGCGAATGTCGTGGATCGTGACGGGGATGTCGGTGTCTCCGAAGTTGCGCTGGGGCTGGCCTTCTGGTGGCGATTCGACATAGTTGAAGGGTTTCGAGCCGTCGATTGGTGCTTTGTAGAAGTTGAGGTTGGTTACGACGGGACCTCGAGGTATATAAGAAGAGTCATGTATGGCTTGCAGCTTTTGGGGAGCGACGGTGGTCTGAGTCTGTGTTGCCATCGTGGGACTGGTTATGGTGTGGAGATTCGTTGCAGATGATTGAGACACAAACGGTAGTATTGTAAATGCGTGAGATATGAGCGATGGATTGATGGATTGTTGGTATATTGATGGCTGATGGTCATATCGCAGATGTGTATCAACCTGAAATTAAGATAATGGAAAGGAAATCTACCAATGGATGAAGGCAAACTTATATATCCAGCATCTGAAGGGCAAATATGAGATCATTCATGAATTGTATAAGTAATCCAATTGAGCTTTTGTCAGCCCCTCAGCACGTCATATTTTGCAATGCGCCGGGATAACGGCACGTTGCAAATCACACCAAATCTGGGGAAAACAATCATCGGATGGGGGGACCTCGGCATGGACGGAATGAGAACACCAATGATAGAAAGTTGTGCAAACTTTCAGGATTTGTTCACGAATTCCATGGGAATAGAAGGAGACACCATTGAGAGCCGTGACTAGCTTGCGACCAGTACAGAACACCTGTAGATAGGTCCAGCTTATCAAGGCGCTTGTCCATATGGCTCGGGCTATGACCACCTGTCCTGTCACGTCTTCAAGTCAGCAAGCTTGGACGATTGTCCTCGATCGCTATATCTATGCCCAACCCTTGTCGCACACGTATGTATCTTAACTTTTGAATGACATTTGGCCACCCCATATTGAACCTCAATCGAAGTAAGTCATTAGTGCTTTCTCCAGCACTTGGTCAAGCATGACTGCAGATCAATCGACGCAAATACCCAATCCGAAGATACTTTTCGGGGGTTACTCTTAAGCAACCCTGACGAGAATGAAGGAAAAACGGAGTTTCCATGGTTCAGTCGTACTGGAAGAGCATGCTGATGCTCTCGCCATGGTGGACTCGACGGATAGCCTGTTACGAATCAGCTTCAGCGTCGGCAGACTGTTCGTTGACTGACCTCCGCAAAGGTGTGCCCAACGTCCAGCACAACAAGTTTGGAGCATCGTTTCTCGTTCGCTGCTTGTGGGACGCTATTCGTAACGATGACTTTGTCTAATGCGCTTGCGTTGATCTTGTCGATAGCATCGCCACTGAACACACCATGAGTGATAAGGGCGTATATCATCTTGGCACCTTCCTTTCTCAACAGCTTGGCTGCTCTCTGGGAATTGTAAGATTAGCCATTATCCAAAATTTGTAAAGCCTGGAAATTATGTAGGGAGCATGGCAAAGCGAACATCCCATGAGAGAGTCTTGTCCTTGCAAAATACGAGAATTGATTCCATGGTGTATTCAACAGGACTACTCACGGTGATGGTAGTGGCAGTGTCTGCTAGATCATCGATAATAATGGCTGTACGGTTCGCAACGTCACCGACGAGCATCATAGTTGGAGTCTGTCGGTCTGTGATTCTGGTCGGCCGTCTCTCCTATGCGCTCCAATTAGCTGGCGTTGACCTCTTCACCCCCTAGTCACTCAAACCTTGTGAATCAGCCCCAAGGGCATCCCCAGTCCGTCTGCGATAGCGGAAGCTCTCTTGGCACCTCCAGCATCCGGGCTGACAATAATAGCCTGTTGGTAGTCCGGTATCGATGATTCTATGTACCGCTTCAAGATTGGCCTGGCATAGAGGTTATCCACGGGGATGTCCAGGAAGCCTTGATACTGAGGGTCATGCAAATCCATCGTGATGACGTGGTCTGCCCCTGCGCATGTGATGAGGTCTGCAACAAGCGTTCCTGACTGCGCAACCCATTGCTTGTATCCAGGGTGCGGCTGAAATGCAGCATCTTTCGAGGAGCTTGAGGTGTGTCGATCTTCTTCATGTGAATTTCCATTAGTCATTGAGTTGATCGACACATTACGCTGGCGTAGTGGGATATCGGAGCTCGTCGAGTTCATGGTGTTACTCCGTTTGGGTGGACTGCGCCCATTGTAAGCACCGAAGCGAGCATTTTGGGTGCTGTTCTTTATGTTGCTGGAGTCGTCCGTCTGAGTCTTGTATAGAGCTTTATTCACGTTCTCGATGCCATTGGTTAGGCCCGCTGTGGGAGGCTGGTCCGGATGGGGCGTTTGCGATGTGCTTTCGCAAGCCTTGAAAGGTGGCGCACCAGTCTTGTGGCAGGGAATGTCACTTTGTCGAGAATATGGGAAAAGCGGCAGAACAGCAGTGACCTATCAAGCATTAAACTTCTCCGCAGTATTCAGATTATGGGGTATGTACCTTTCTTGCTGAGGCCAATTTTGCGGCAGAGATGCAGATCAGCAACTCCATAAAATCATCGTTGACCTGACCCCCACTCGATTGAATAACTGTAACCTCTTCAGCAAGCGATAAGAGTATGAATCTTCTATATCAATCACTGTAAACGTCTTTCCCCCGCACGCTCTCCTGTATTTCCACCTGGGTCTCCCCCGCCGAGAATTTCTTGAGCAAGATCGCTCCAAGCGGCTGGCCCAATTGCTCGCATACTTTTTCATTAACCTCCGGATTGGAGCTGCCTCCTATAATGACGAGATTGCGGACCATATTGGTGAGATTTGAGGAAGTTGAAGGCCGAAGAAAGGAGCGGGTATAAGGAGGGGTTGAGAGTTGCGGTGAGCGGGTTGAACGATGATTGAGCTCGTCAATGGAGGGTAGGCAGGGTGTGCTCTGTTAGAGATGCATGTTGTCAAGGAAAGGCCTGCCTTTGAAAGCGAGAAGGAGAAGCGTAGTCTGTTGGGAGGCCATGGTTCCGATTCAGGCGACTCGCAGAAGTGAAGGGAAGGTCAAAAGCACGTCACAAAAATTTTTCCAATTCGCCCGCGCCTTGGCGGTCAATTTGTAAGGCGCGGAACTTCAACTTCCTGGAAGACTGACTGATCCTCTCCTCCATAGTTCATAGGAAGAGTTGAGAGGTAATAGCATTGTCAGCGTTCTCGCACCGGCGACTTTAGATATATCTCACAAGGTTGTACCTTCAACGCTGGAGAATCTTTCCCAGGGACGATCGATGACGTGACTCTGCTGCATTAGCACCGGCCTTTGTGTTGGAAGTCACCTCATGCACCCCAAAGCTCTGGATAGCTCTAGAACTCCGTAAGGTAAGGTACCTTACCTTACCTTACCTTACCTTAAGGAGGGATATTGGAGCTAACAAGAAGAGCCTCAAAACGGTGCCAATAACGGGGTTCGTGAATCCTTTTTCCCTCTGCATGCCATGAACGTATTCACGTTCACAAGACCGCACAATAATAATCATCCATCAAAGCAGATTATGCTAAACAAGAGGTATGTAAGGTGGTAAGTTACCCACTACAAATCATGATCAGCCTGTCCTTTCTTTTCACAAGGAGCAACGTGTTCGGAACCCTATATCACAACACCATCACAGCAAAGTAGCAGAGACCTGTCGTCGAAGACTTGATTATCTCAGTCTCGTCAATCATTGAATCGGTAGTTGTAATGTGTGATCGATTCCAGGCACGGATTCGCTTGCACTGCCGAGCAGAATACAATATATGCATGGACAATATATTGCACCAACTCATTCAGCATAACCCACGCATTGTGTTTCTTGCGATATCCGTTCCGGCTTACGTCTAGCTACTATCTTCGGTCTTGGACGCTACATATCGGAAAACGTTATTCCTTCACGATCCTTCATGAAATTCAAAAAGGACGATTGGTGCACGACGATTGATGCGTGATCGATAAAGGGAATTACTACAGATTCGATGATCCAGATCGTTTGCTATAAGTGCGCCAGCTACAGGCTATGAGAACAGGCCCCTTCCATGGCGAAATTAATCCTCGTCGACCGCAATCGGTTTCGAGTCTTGACAGTAGCTGGAGTCTAACCTAAGTCTCGGCTACCCAAACACCATCTATGCGATAATGTCCGTCGAGGCGCATCTTGGCTATGATCGTGCAACAGACCGTGCGCAAAGCGCCATGATATGCGCTGCCGGGTCCTTGATACCATTGGGCGGCCACGACCTCTGTGTGAGTATCTAACGGGAGTACCACCCGCTGTTGAGGTCCCAAAGTAGAGTCCAGAGGTAGGTGCGTGGAAGGGTATTCACATCTACCTTTCGTTATTCCCGTGCCGGTCTATATGCACGTGCCGTCCTCCATCATGGACAAGCGCACTGGATGCTGTTGTAGGTATCACGCTTCACCTCCAGAATATACCTTTCTTGGGGGTATTTGTCCGTGCTCCGTGTCAGAACGTTTTTTGTCAGATTCTCCTAGTCCGTGCCTTGCATTCTGGGAGGGCTATGCTTCAATCCAGGTACGTGCTCCAGCTGGATGCACGGCCATCCCATCTCCAATTCTACTGGAAATGAAAGGCTCTTTCACATATAGATAGGCCTACAAACATCTCCCCTTCACTCCCAAGATTACCCAACTCAACACTCTACATCCTACCCTATCCACCTATTAAAGAAAGAGCATGCACCACCCTCCCCCACCCCACCGTTCAAACCATGTATCGCCACACCAACCACCGCCCCCCTCGCCTCCTCCAACTCCTTGTCCTCCTCCAGTCACTCCTACTATTCCCGCTCATCACATCCCTCCCCACCACCACCAACACCACCAGAACCCCACCGCACCTCTCCCTCCCAATACTCCACGCCTCAAACCAATGCGGTATGATCAGCTGTCCCAACGGCGGTCCTAGCGGCCACGCATTCGTACGTACGTCCCTTCCCCTTCCTACACCCTACCCTTCGCTTCCACCCCGCGCTCCCCACCTCTCTTCTCTACACCACCGCTCTCTAACACCAAGATTTAGTGCCGCTCCCTCGGCTGCGACTACTGCACGGCAATAGTCACGCGCTGGGGTTCTAACAAATACGAATGTGACGGTGCGCGAGAAATGGGGGGGATGAATATTTCTTCGTTGGTTGGTGGAAGTGGGAGTGGCGGCGTGAGTAGGAAGAAGGTTGAGGGTATTTAGGGGAGAATTTTGATGGGGAAGGGAAGGGAAGGAACGGGTCAATTTTTTTCATTATTCTATATTCCTTAAGGTGCGAACGGGAGGATTCTGGGGTGTTCCTAGCGGGAGGTTTTATAGTGAAGGAATCACGTTTACCTCACTAGAAAGGAAGAGAGGGAACGGAACGGAAGGGCTAAGGGTCAATCTTCTCATTTCATTTCATTTTATATTTTCTTAGGAGAGGATACTGAGGTATACTAGCGTGAGATGGTTATAGTAAAGGAAGAATTAAACGCTTACTCAGAAAGGAAGGGCGGAGAAGCGGTAGCGAAGTACAGTTGTTTATAAAGCGGTTGACCCGACGCTAGTAGGCCGTAAATCATCGAAGCTCCCCTACTAAAATTAGGTGGTAAGGCCTTAATAATATATAAACTACGTTATAGCCTAGAAATATTATTAATAAATATCTAAATAAAGCTCTAAATTATCCTATATACTTAATACTTAGTATTCTTACTATTACCCTTACTATTACCCTTACTATTACGGTATTACCCTTACTATTACTACTACTATTACCCTTACTATTACTATACCTCTACCTATTATACTAGCTATTAGGGAGTATATTAAGTATAAATTAGAGCTTAACTATAGTAATAATTAGATTACTACTATATATAAGGTTAGTATAAGTATAATTAAGTATATAAGGTAAATATAAAAGGAGTAGGATTTAATTTATATACCTTTTTATATACCTTAGCCTAGATAAGACTATATTATTAATAACTTATTATAAGAGGAGCTTCTTATCTACCTAGACTAGTATCTAATAGTATACCTAAATAAAATAGCCTAGTTCTTATATAATAAGTTTAAGGTTACTATTAATAAGTTAATAATCTAGCGGTATTTATAATAGCTAGGCTAGTTAAAGAAGAATATAAGGAAGATAGCTTAATAATATAACTAAGACCTTAGAAACTTATAATTTATATATTTAGCTAGCTAATAAACTAACTAGCTTATCTTCCTTAATAAGAGTATTATATATAAGTATACTAGTAAGAGACTTTATTAGCCTCCTTTTAGTTATATCCTAATAGTAGTATCTAGGTAATAGGCGTTATAGATAGGTACTACTTACTAAAATATTATATTAGATATAAAGCTTAAAATAGTTAAAGAGGTAGAGTATATTACCTATATTTATAATTAATAGCTACCTCTTATACCTTATATACTAGGGCTTAATTAAGGCTATTATATTTAATAACTTTATCTACTACTAGGTCCTCCCTTACTATAGTTATATTATTAATAGTAATCTACTATTAGTAATTATAGTTAATAACGCGAGTATTTATTAGAATTAAGAGCTTATTAATATATTAGATAAGGCTAGGGTTAAACTAGCTTATTTACCCCTATATTTATTAGATCTAAATCTAATTAAGATATTATTTACTATCCTTAAGGCGTAGATAAGGAAGTATTAAGATATAGCTACTATATATAAAGAAGATAATAGATATAAGTACTTTTTATAAGTAATAATAGAGGTATAAAGGGGATAGGCTAATCCTAGTAATTTATTTTAAAAGTTAGGTATTATATATAAGGGATAGTATATAGAAAGTAGAGATTATAAGCTAATTTAATACTAGTTACTTTATAGAACTTATATATAACCTTACTATTATTATATTAATTTACTACTTAAATATAATAGTCTATTAGACTCCCTTAAAGACGGCTAATTCTTATAAAGGTTATTATAGTTATTAAATCCTTTAACCCCTACGCCTTCCTCCCGCTTAATAGAAGCTAGGATTATACCCTCTTTAGGTACTATTATACGTTATAGGGGGCTAAAGTTAGGCGGAATATTAGAAGGTTTAATTAAATATCTAGGATAGTAAGGTAAAGGCCTTATAAGAAGCCTTAGTATATATAAGGTATTTCTACCTCTTTTATAACCCTATTAATTAATACCTCTAGCTAGATATATATTAATATTATACTTAATATTAAAGGAGGCTTATAACTCTTTATTAGTCTTCTACTCTTATATTAAGTTAATAGTAAGACCCTAATTTATAAGCTTTTTATATATATTATCTAGATTATCTATCTTATATATAGGCCTCCTCTTCTTTATCTATTTAATAAACTTTAAAAGATTACCTTTAATAGGGCTACTCTAGAGGTATATTAATAATTCTAGGGTAGGAGAAGGTCTTAGTATTATAAAAGGTCTTAGCGTAGTAGAAGGTCTTAATATATAAAAGGCTCTTATTAGAGTTATTAATAAGTAGGTTTAAAGGTTTAATAGCTCTCTTACTTACTCCTTTAACTCCTTTTATAACTTAGATATTTATATATTTTATAGGGTAGGGGGAATAATAGGTAGGAGCTAGATTAATAGGGCGAAAGCTCTACTATAAAGAGGAAGATATAAGGAGGGAGTAGGTAGCTAGAAGACTCCTTTATAAGGGTTATACTAATTATATAGGGGAGTAGCCTAAGAGTAACTTCTAAATAAGAGGGGTATTTTAATTTACTACTCCTTTAATTACTCTTTCTCTTTTAGTCTTAATTTTTTCTTTATAAATACCCTTATTTTAGTTATAAGAGTTATAAGAGGGGCGTTCTTTATAATCCTCCTTATACTATCTTATAATATAATATTAGCCTAGGTTAAAGCTCCTTAAGTTATAAAGAAGATATACTTAATATTATTATTAATATAATAAAATACCTTAAGATTATTATAGTTCTAATAGTATTTATTAATATATTTTATAATATTAGGATCTCCTTATATAACTTCTTTACTAGAGTCTAGTTCTTAATATTATATTCTTATAATAGAGCTTTTATTAGATTACTTAGAGTAGGAGTAATAATCTAGCTACTAGGGTAAATAAGCTATTAATAAGTTATAATAGACCTATTTATAACTTAAGTAGTATATCTATATATAATATTAACTTTAAGGCTAGAAAAACTATCTTATTAAAAGTTATAAATCTCTTATTTTATACTAGTCTACTTAAGTTTATTAATAATATTAATAATATACTTATATATCTTAGGTAATTTACTATAAAATAGGGTAGTCTTAATTAATATTAGATAAGCTCTTACTAAATAAATAAGAGTAAGTATTTAAATAGAAGTTTCCTATTTATATTTTTATATTCTAAATAGTAGTTAATTATAAGATAGATCTTATAAGAATAACTTTTTATTAATTATATTATCTAGTATCTCCTTCTTAAAGATAGCTTTTAAATATATCTTAAAGCTTACTAGCTTAAAGTCCCCCTTATTTATAATCTATAAGGGAGTAATAGATATAGGCTTTTTAATAGTAGTAGAAGCCTTAATAGTAGTAATATAATTCTTAATATTTATTAGATCCTAATTAATTTTAGGTTTTTCTACTCCCTTATAAGAATTAGCTATATCCCTTACTCTTATAAAAAGATTATTAGTCTAACTATTAAACTTATAATAACTATAATTATATACTAGGCGCTAAGAGCTTAAGATATACTCTTATATTAACTTTATACTACTCTTACCCTTCTCCTCTAATTAATAGTAAAGCTAGTAAAGTAGACTAGGAGCTATAAAAGATATAAATAGTAAGGGTAATAAAAATTTAAGATTATCCCTTACTTATTACTCTAGATTTATTACCTATTTATAAGTTAGCTAGAAACCTAACTAGCTAGGAAGAGTAAAGAGAGGAGGTAGTAATATACTTAAATAGAATATATTAAGAGGGGGAGGGAGTATAAAGTTATACTAGGAGCTATACTAGGAGCTTAATAGAGGTTTTAAGCTATTAAGTTATAATTATAATATTTATAAATAACTTTAAGGCTTTATATTAAATCTTAGTTTTAATATTTTAATTATAAATATTACTTTACTAGTAGATAGTATTTCTAGTTTATAAGTAAGCCTTAAAGTATTAGTCTTAAGCTAAGGTATAATATCTTTTAACTTATTATTAGAAGTATACTTCTAGGTAGTCCTCTCTATCTTAAGAACTAATAACTAAATAGAAGTCTAACTAGGCTATACTTTAAACTTAATAGGGGGTTTTTAATTAAACCTAGGGGGCGCTTTACTAGTATATTTAGGAGGAATTATGGTCTTTATAACTATAAAAGAAGTAGGTATTTAAGTAAGATATATATAATAAGTATAAGTATATAAATACGCCAGATTATACTACTATTATAAGGCTATTATATAAGTAGTATATACTATAATATATTATAGAGCCGTTACTACGTAGCTAGTATAATAGTAGCGGCGGCGATAATAGTAGATAGTAGGTAGATAAGCTAGAAGGAAAACTCTATAAATTAGGTATATAAGATAATTTAGAGCTTTATTTAGACGTCTATTAATAATATTTCTAGGCTATAATATAGTCTATATATCGTTAAGGCCTTACTACCTAATTTTAGTAGGGGAGCTTCGATAATTTACGGCCTACTAGCGTCGGGTCAACCGCTTTACAAACAACTGTACTAGAGAAGTGGTAGAAAGTGGTAAAAACTGAGTGAGAGACGTGGTAGGAAATATGAAAAGGATAGATTCTAAAAACCTTTTACCGGAAAAGAAAGACAGGCAAAAAAATTGCACCTATCCTAATTCTCAATTCTCATATCCTACCTACCTACACTTTCTACCTACACTTTCCAGCAGCCAGCAATAATACAACAAAACATATCCTACGATCTCCAAACCCCTCTCCACTACCTCCCACCTAATATCCCTCCCACCTAACATCCATCCCTCCCACCTCCATCTCCATCCCATCCCCCATCCCATCCTCCCACCTCCACACACTCGTTCCAGACACACTCTTTCCCCCATAATCCCCCTCCACCTCCCAAGCCGCATCCTCAAAAATCTCCAGAACCATGAAAATCCCCCCCTACCCTTAAGCTGGCTAGCTAGGTACCAATCACATCACACCACACCACACTACATCACATCACACCACACCACACCACACCACACTCTAAAACGGTATCCGAGGAGCCGGATGGAACTCCCAAAGCTAGAGCGAGTTCGGCAGCGTGGATGAGATGGAGTATGGTGGCGCGTAGGAGCGAGGTAGCTTGGGCTTGGGGGCATGACAGTGTCTGGGAGTAAGGTAGGGTAGTTTGGGATGGGAGGGTGGCGGCGTGCGGGATTGAGGTTGAGGGCAGCGTAAGGTAAACCTAGGGGGGACGGATGTCTAATTTCAGGGGATGGAATTGTAAAGGAGAGGATAGGGTGTTATCCCATGTTCGAGCAACGTTGGCATCCGTCTCGGCCGTACCCACGTTGAAAAACCCCAGAAACGGATGCCTTGCCAGGACCACGGGATAAAGTGTGACGCCACACCGGCATCATATGAAAAGCAAGCAAGCAGAGCAAAGATTTTTTCGTCGTAGTGGGTAAGGTACGTACTTGACGCTTGAGACTTAGTATCCCTCTCCTAAGAACCGAACCCAATCACTTGCTGTTATCCCACCAAGATGAATCCAACTCGTATATCGTATTTTCCGACCAATTATCCCGTTAGAATATGCGTAGATCCCTATCCCCAACACCCTGCTATGTCAACGCAATGAAAAGGGAAGCAATCCATCCATCATCGTGTATCCAGATCCCAACATGCCAGTTATCCAAAGTTCGTATACTGCTCCCACAATCCCTTCCTACACTCACGCCGTGCGCTTAATCACATACACACCCACCTCGACCCCCTCCTTCTCGACATCGCAATCCGCATAATTCCTCCCCTTCTGCACCCCATCCAACACCTCCTGCACCAGCGTCGCCGCCGTGACCGTCTTCCCGGGCACTCTCGTCGGCATCATCTGCCCTCGCTGCAGATATCGCTCAACCACCGTCCGTATCCTGGGCATCTCCTGATGTGTCCACCAATCGCTCCAGTTCTTGCGGTCCAAACCCACCGACTGCTTGCTATGCCCGAGCAATGTATATTTTGGCGCGAAGCGATGTACGGTGCTAGTGGCACGTCCAAGCTTCCGCAACAGAATGTTGATCTTACGCGTCATGCTCTCGTACGAAAGCATTTGGTCCACGGCACCGATACTGCCGACGCCGGCGCCAAAGTCCATGCTGAGGCTGTGGATGCTACACATCGTGCGAAGGAGAGGGTGGAGGAGTGGGCCGAGGTACTCGTTTGCGAAGGTGTTGGCTCCGGCTACGGTAGGATAGATGAATATTAGAGTGCCTCCGTTTGGGGAGAGCTCGATAAGGCGGTCGACCAGGACCGAGGGGCCATCGGTGGAGAAAAGGTGCAAGTATTCCTCTGCTGATGAGGGGGGGATAAATCGCTCGAGGAGGGAGACGTTCATGCTCGCGGGTGGCACGACAGGGTGAGGTGAGGACGGGACCGAGGTTTTGAGCGCGTCTTGATGGCCCATTGCCACAACGGCGTTGGAAAAGATGTTTGACTGCAGACTGAAATAGTCGATGCCAGCGGTGCCAATGTTGTGGATACTGGGAGTAGTGACTGGACTATTAGGGATTTGCCCCATGCTGAACTTTACGGGAATTGCGTGGGTGATATTGATTGAACGGTAAGGAGAATCGATCTTGTTTTGAATACCGAACAACAGCGTATGAAATGCCGTAGTCACCTCCGCCTCGCTCGCGTTGTTAGGTAGTGGACAAGGTTGGGAGTGACATAGTACAGAGACAACGCTGGCGCTGTTGGGGTCAATGTTTGCAACTAGTGACATTAGCATATGAATTCGTCGTGTTCTCCAAACAGAGGTTCAGCTTACCGGCGACCTCAACGGCATCCACGATCCATCCTCCACGGACAGGGCCGACATCTTCATCCTCACTGCTCGAACTCATGGGTCCAGCGCCTTCCTCCTCGACGGTATCCAAGGTCTCCGTTGCGACGATGGCTGGAGGTGCGGTACTTGACGCCGCGTTCGCTGAAGGATCGCGGCCAAGGATAGCAGCAAGGTCGTTGCACTCGGGCGAGGGTGTCTTTGGTATGTTGATAGGTGGATAGGATGAGCTCCTGGGGATAAGGCCCGGTGGTATCGCGGGTTTGAACTCAACAATAGCCTCGTCCGGTGGGGTAAGCAAAGCATGTGGAAAACGGGAGGAGATCCCTAATGTTCTGAAGCACGGGAGTTGAAAATTGGGACGTGATTTCACGTGAATTGACTGTGTCAATGTCAGCCCCGATTCACTGACATCTTCGACGAGCCCAGTTTGCGACAGGCCTAGGTGGCCATGGCCTCCACGTTCTTTGACTGCAGTTGCCCGGCAGCCTGGGACTGCAGAGTCGGAATATCCCCGAGTCGTCAAATATCCCATGGAGGGTTGTGATTCAGGTAAAGATGTTATTGTTTTGGCAGGCAGCGACGGCCGTGGCAGAGCCGGTGCCCTCTTGGTCACCGCGGCTGGGGCATTGCTTGTTGGATTGTCAGGTACTTCCTGCAATGCCAGTCCGGGTCTCATACAAGCGAAGTATGTGGATGTTGCAAACGCTTCAGACCTGTTGCTGAGATACGATGTGTTGGAACACAATGGAGGATTTTCCACAGGCGAAGTGCGCAAATCTCAATGTTACTTGTTAGGTCCACGAACCCCCCCAGTACTGGGCCACCAGATCTCTAATCCAAGATATTGACGAAATATTGCTCGGAAGTCGTCAATTAGAGTGGTGCAATATGTGTGGTGCGATGCGTATGGTGAAGGAGAAGAATGAGAGTAGGTAGAAGAGTTGGGAAGGAGTCGGGGGAGGAGGGTTCTAGACGCGGGCCTGAAATTGACATTTTTAGCCTTTTCACTATTCAACGGGAAAGGCTTGGCATTGCTGCGCCTGTCAAACTTCTACCGGATCTAACGGTCTTCCGCGAAGTACCATTGGAACGACCGGGGGTTATACCTTGTCGCTGCTTGGAATCCATCGAGGTCGTGTTACAAGTGTCACAGTACTCAAATCACTCACTCATGTAGATTAGTCTCCACCGATGCTTACCTTAGTCGTGAAGAAAGCAGTCCACTATCACAAAGTCAATGTCGTGTGGACGTCTGAAGCAAAAGTCTCGGGTAGCGTGCCGTCAACGGGTGCCCGCAATGATTTCTCCAGTCGGCAGTCAAGCCACAGCGGAGGTTTTGCTAGCGGCGAGCGGAGCTAGCTCCAGCCTCATTCGCCCCTCTGATCGTTTCACGGCGTCCCACATTGGAATTTAGAAGCTGTCAGGATGGCCCGCTAAGCCCGTTAGAGGCCTGAATGTCGCAAACATGCGATTCGTAAGGGGAGATGCGAAACTCTGATGTGTATCAGAGAAAGCCTATATGCAGATTCGCGGAGGAGTTCACGCCTCGATGCTCATTGGCTCGGCATGTCGCATCTGCCTGCACCATCATATGTACCCCTCATATCTTCCCCATATTTGGACAGGTGGTACATGAAACGTGCGAAGAAAGCGTCAGTATCGTTGGCACGGTCCAATGACTAGGTAAGGCAGAGACGAGCTTCCCATGCTCTTGGAGAGGAGGCAGCAAACAGTAGCATGGTTGACCTTGTACCACAATCACTGCTTCTTACCTTACATGCAACGTTGAAACCCATTTGGGCAAAGTGGGGAATGTCTAGCCAAACGAGCCAATCCACTACCTCCGTGGAAGATGTGCCGGTCATTGTGAATGACATGTACGGCTAGGTTGCTCGCCTTCAGCCTAAGTGGATGGAAATGTTGAAGGAGCTACGATCTGTGTATCGTTCCTCCCCTGCGTCTTCAAAGAAATACATGCTGCGGATCGTAGCTATCGACTGGCGAGTGGATTGTCGCTTATACTTGCCTGTATCTAGTAACTTGAGCAATCTTCAATGCCAGTGTGAGACTGTCATGTATGCATCGTTACTGACGTTGGGAGATCGCCAATTATACCATTTTCCAGTCACATCCCTTCCATTGCTTACTAAATGTATGATCAACGGAATATCGTGAATGAAATTAGCCAGTTGAACACTGATGTTTGGTTACCAGATCTTCCAAACAGTGATACAGATGAAAAGGGGGTGGGTGGAACACAAACTCGCACAATTCCCGAATAGAACACATTTGCCCTCTAGTACCGGCTATGGTGGAGGACCGTAGGACTACTGCTGCTTTCTATGGCCATCCGAGTCTCTTGGTGTTCAGCAGATGTCGATGTGGAATGAGTCTTGAGTGTATCACTTCGTCTATCGCTGCGATAGCAGTAGCTCATGTGGTAAGTTTTCCAGACTTATCCTTGTGCATTTGAAGAGTTTTGTGGGTCAAATCGACAACACACTGCCATAGTCTAGAAGCCTACTCACAACGACAGTTGTCGCGAGTCTCGACCAGGGGCCGAAGTAATATAGGATTATATTTCTCATCGTTCGACGAATTCTCTGATTACCTCTCAAAGAATCATTTGCAGATTTGGAGACTAGTGGAGATTCGTCGCTCCAACAGAGTGCATGGCGATCAGGTCGTTTTTCTTGAGATGTTCGATTGCATACAATCCTGATTGCTTTCCTCGTCCAGAAAACCTCTTTCCATGTTGTTTCATCGGTAACCTAGGATACCATCAAGGCGGCAGGATGTGTCATAGATTATGACGCAGAACCAACTTGACATACACATGACTTTCGTCCACGAACGTCGTACGATATGCGTCGTCATCATTGGAACCACTGGTGGCTGGTGAAGCTAGGCGTGCTGATCGAAGGACATGCTCATGCTGCCTTTGACTGATGGCAACCAGCGTTTCCACAACGAAGCAGCCGTGAAATTATTCTCAATGCAAATTTTACGGAATACGAATTTCCATCCTGAGCCACTTCTTGCAAGCTGTTTCTACTTCATGATTGCGGACAGTGATTTCTTCATATGCGTATCAGAAGCAGCGGGTAGTCTGCGACAAAGGCGACTCATCTATCCAGAAGCTACGCCTAGTGGAGGGAGGATGGCTCACGGCTTCGTTTTGCAATCGAGCAATCTTATTGGCAAGTGACTCGCTATCAATGATAGGAACAGTTCGAAGATGCAGGGGATAACTGCAGCACAAGGGGTCAGGGTACCCACAAGACCTTACCTTGCGTCAAGGGAGAATTTTCGGAGCTATTGGGGAGGAGTGTTGACTGAGTAGTCTGTACCTGAGATCGGTGCAGGAAATGTACTTCTTACTCTGATGCCATTGTTGGCATGATGATCGAGGATCGGAGTCAAAGGTCTTTATCGCCTAATCCCGGGAGAAAGTCGGCCCCTTCGGACGGTCTTTAGCAACTTGAATCGTGAGCCGCTAGTGCCCGCGTCCATCCGAGTCAAGATCGGAAGAGGGAAGGCTAGTGTCGATTCTAGATCTGAATTGACTTCCACTTACACACGAATGCCCGCGAATGACGCACGATTGACTCACATTTCACCATTCACTTACAAATCCACAGATGTTGACTATCCCTTTCCGAATGAGCTCTATTGGGGGAATGCGGATACTCTACAACAATATGCAGCAACCCTTGATTACAATACTTACAATACTATTAGCATATCTACCGCCAGTTCTTCGTCCTCTTCGCTGGCCATAATATTTTCTTCTTTCTTGCTTATCATACCCCCACCATTCACCGTACTTTCAATCGACGTAGAGTAATCATCATGTTCGGTCAGCACCCGGGCGAAGACTTCTTTCGTCGTCGCGCCAACTCGAGCGGTATGAATGGTGCATCCAAGGGCTGTTAATATTCGACCGCTAACGCTACCTATTGATGCAGCTCCCGACCCAGATCTCCACAATACCCGATCGCCAGAAGAAGGCGAACATGCCAATGGAAAAGCGATAACAGACGCTGAGCCCCCAATTGATCCCACTTCCACCGCTATATCGTCGACCGCAAACATGGATGGCACATGGGGCGAACGAGATACTGGTGGACCTGTTAGCCAACGAGTGGCAATGGAAAACTATGAAGCCATGCGTCGAGAGCTCTCCAACCTCAGTCGCCCAAAATCCATAAGAAACGAGTCACCTGGACTAAAGCGGACCAACACCAGCAGAAGCAGGAGATCACACCGAGCCAAATTTCGACGCAGACGGTCTTCTAGTGGATCTCACAGTATAAGCACCAATGATATTGATGTAGAAAAGGATGATGCGAAGGGTATGGCTGAGGAAGACCCCGAATTTGAATTAGGTCCATTCATCCAAGAGGGTCACTTTGAGAAGAGGACGACCACCGGCGCGTCCGCCAAGAAAGTTGGAGTGGTATACAAGAACCTCACAGTAAACGGCGCAGGAAGTGCGGTCGATTCGACCAAGACACTACCCGACGCAATACTTGGCACGTTCGGGCCAGACTTGTATCATCTACTTTGCCGCTTCATCCCTGCCTTGAAATTAAATAAGCATCGGCAACTGAGGACGCTCTGCAGAGATTTCTCCGGCGTTGTCCGCCATGGGGAGATGATGCTCGTCCTGGGTCGTCCTGGCTCCGGTTGCACGACCTTCCTCAAAGCCATCGCCAATCAGCGCGGAGCTTTCGCGCAGGTTACAGGTGATGTCTCATACGGGGGCATTTCGGCTGAAGAGCAGAACGCAAATTACAAAGGCGAGGTCAACTACAATCCTGAAGATGACCAACATTTTCCAACATTGAACGTTTGGCAGACCCTGAAATTCTCGCTCCTCAACAAGACCAGAAAGCGCCAAAAGGGCGAGATCAATATAATTGTCAACGCTTTGATGAAGATGTTTGGCATCAGTCATACGGCAAGAACGCTCGTTGGCAACGAGTACGTACCTGGTGTGTCTGGCGGCGAACGGAAACGTGTCAGTATTGCAGAGATGCTAGCGACCAAATCAACCGTTGTCTGCTGGGACAATTCCACCAGAGGCCTAGACGCTTCGACCGCCCTTGATTATGCCAATTCTTTACGTATAATGACAGATGTCAGTGATCGCACGACACTCGTCACCCTTTATCAAGCTGGGGAGCAAATATACGAGCTGATGGACAAGGTCTTGGTCATCGATGAGGGCCGGATGGTCTTCCAAGGTCCTGCAAGTGAAGCGAAACAGTACTTTGTTGATCTGGGACTATATTGTCCGGAGAAGGAGACCACCGCAGATTTTCTAACATCAGTGACGGACTCCGCCCAGCGAGTCTACCGCGAGGGATACGAGGCTCAAGCGCCAAAGACGGCCGAAGATTTTGAAAGGGCTTTCAGGAATAGTGCTAATTACAAGAAAGTACTTGCTGATATCGACGACTACGAAGCTCACCTGGATCGATCTGATTATATCGAAGCTAGGGAATTCAAACAGAGTGTCAAAGAACAACAGTCTAAGCGTGTACCGACAAAATCTAGTTTCACCATCTCATTCTGGCGGCAAGTCATGGCTTGCACGCAGCGGGAGTTTTGGCTTGTCTGGGGCGACAAAATGACCCTCTACACCAAGTTCTTTATCATAGTATCAAATGGCCTCATCGTCGGTTCTTTGTTCTACGGCCAGCCCACGAACACCGATGGGGTATTCTCCCGTGGCGGTACAGCCTTCTTTTCGATCCTCTTCCTTGGCTGGCTCCAGCTCTCTGAGCTAATGAAGGCTGTTTCGGGTAGAGTCGTCATAGAAAGACATAAGGAATATGCGTTTTATCGACCTAGTGCCGTTATCATGGCGCGCGTCCTAGCAGATTTTCCACTAATATTCGCTCAGGTCATCCCCTTTACGGTAATAATGTATTTCCTAACAGGCTTGGACATGAACGTTTCCAAATTCTGGATCTACCTCCTTTTCGTCTACACCACTACTATCTGTATAACCTCTCTCTATCGGATGTTTGCTGCACTGTCGCCTACCATTGACGATGCAGTGAGGTTTTCTGGTGTCGCCCTTATGGTACTCATCGTCTTTACTGGTTATGTGATACCCAAGCCTATACTGCTGGGCTCGAAGATCTGGTTTGGTTGGCTTTATTACATCAACCCCGTGTCCTATGCTTTCGAAGGTGTCTTGTCTAATGAGTTCTCTGGTCGTGTAATGCAGTGTGCTCCCGAAGAGCTGGTACCACGGGGCCCGGGAATCCAGCCTCAATATCAGGGTTGTGCCATTAATGGAGCCAAAGTAGGCAGCACTAGTGTCACAGGTGAAGAATACCTTGGGGCTTCTTACGAATACACACGCTCAAACCTTTGGCGCAATTTGGGAGTTATCATTGCCTTCTCAGTACTTTACGTCCTTGTCACAGTGGTAGGTTCTGAGGTCTTCTCGTTCATTGGAGGTGGTGGCGGTGCTTTGATCTTCAAGAAAGGCTCTAAGAAGCTTGCAACAGCAGGCTCTCAGGTCGCAGATACAGAAAAAGGGGGTGACGCTGGTGACAGCAGCGCGTCAAGTGGTCAGCTTCAGACAGAAAGTCAAGAGGACGAACCTGTACTCGAGGTTACTGAAAATGACAGTATTTTCACGTGGCAGGATGTTGAATTCAGCGTGCCTTACGATGGCGGTCAACGCAAGTTGCTGAACGGTGTGCACGGATACGCTAAGCCAGGTGTCATGGTTGCATTGATGGGCGCTTCAGGGGCTGGGAAGACTACCTTGCTCAATACATTGAGCCAACGGCAGAGGATCGGCGTTGTCAGCGGTAGTTTCCTTGTCGACGGCCGTCCGCTAGGTACGGAGTTCCAGAGGATTACTGGATTTGTGGAGCAGCAAGACATCCACGACAGGACCGCGACGATCCGAGAGGCGATCGAGTTCTCGGCTGTGCTGCGTCAAGAGAGGCACATACCCCGAGCAGAGAAGATTGCATATGTGGACGAGATCATCGATCTTCTCGAACTTCGAGAGCTATCCGACGCTTTGATCCTTTCTTTGGGGGTCGAGCAACGGAAACGTGTCACCATAGCGGTCGAGCTTGCCGCAAAGCCTTCGCTTCTGTTTCTTGACGAGCCCACTTCTGGTCTTGACAGTCAATCGGCCTTTTCGATTGTCCGATTCCTCAAGAAATTGGCGGCTGCTGGGCACGGCATCATTTGCACAATTCATCAACCGTCGTCTCTACTCATCCAACAATTCGACATGATACTTGCATTGAATCTGAAAGGAAACACCTTCTACTTTGGCCCAGTCGGAGCCAATGGCTCCGCTGTCAACAAATACTTCGCCGACCGAGGAGTCCATTGCCCACCCCAGAAAAACATCGCAGAGTTCATCCTCGAAACCGCCGCAAAAGGTGGAAAACGAAAAGACGGCAAACGCCTAAACTGGAACTCGGAATGGAAAACCTCCCAAGAAAACACCGCCCTACTCGCCGAAATCGCCCGCATAAACACCACGCGCGAAAAGACAACCCTCAAACCCCTCAACCTCCAGCACGAATACGCCTCCCCGCTCCTCCTCCAAACCACCACCCTCACCCGCCGCCTCTTCACCCAACACTGGCGCGACCCTTCCTACCTCTACGGCAAACTCTTCGTGGCGACCATAACCGGCATCCTCAACGGCTTCACCTACTACCACCTCGGCCCCACCCTCGCCGACATGCAAAACAGACTTTTCACCCACTTCCTCATCCTCCTCATCCCCCCCACCGTCGTCAACGCCGTCGTTCCCAAGTTCTACCAGAACATGGCCCTCTGGACCGCCCGCGAACATCCCTCGAGAATCTACAGCTGGTCCGCCTTCTGCACCGCCTCCGTCCTCACCGAGATCCCCATCTCCCTCCTCTCCGGCCTCATCTACTTTCTCCTCTGGTACTTCCCCACGGGCCTCCCGACCGACCCTTCAACAGCCGGCTACGTCCTCGCCATGACCCTCCTCTTCTTCCTCTTCCAAGCCTCGTGGGGCCAATGGATCTGCGCCTTCGCCCCCACCTTCACCGTCATCGCCAACGTCCTCCCTTTTTTCTTCGTCATGTTCTCCCTCTTCAACGGCGTCGTGAGGCCGTATGCGCAGCTCCCCATCTTCTGGCAATCGTGGATGTACTGGCTCAATCCGAGCACGTATTGGATTGGGGGCGTGGTGGCGGCGACTTTCCGCGACGTGCAGGTTGTGTGTGGACCGGGGGAGGCGGCCGTTTTTGATCCGCCGCCTGGAATGACGTGTGGGCAGTATGCGCGAGGGTTTGTGGAGGGTGTGGGGAGGGGGTATCTTGTTAATCCTGATGCGGGGGTGGGGTGTGGGTATTGTCCGTACAGGAACGGGGTGGAGTATATGGCTGGCTTGAACGTCAAGCCGAGCGATAAGTGGAAGTACCTGCCGATTTTCATGGCGTTTTGCGTCAGTAATTGGGCGCTGGTTTATTTCTTCATCTATACTGTTCGTGTCAAGGGGTATAGTTTCGGGTTGGGATATGTGTTTGGTGGGTTGGGGAAGGTTGTGGGTGCGGTTAAGGGGTTGGGGAAGAGGGATAGAGGAAAGGGAGCGGCTTGAGAGATTTAAGAATGGACTATGAATGATGGGATCAATGGGGTGGATTGCTGGTATTTTCGCGCTTAGACGGCAGTATATACCTTTCGAGATAAACCGATAGATTGTACATACAGCCCAAAGATCCTGAGCCATTAAGCTCCTTACCCCCATACATGCCTGTCGGTGGTACACATCAATCATCAAACTTCGACCCATGTTTCATCCAACACCCATAATCCGCCCCCTTTTCCTTCTCAGACTCCAACTCCTCCCTCAACGTCTTAACCACCTTCTTAATCTCCCTCCACAACACATACCGGTCCAAATCCCCATCGTCCGCCACATCCCGCTTCAGCAGCGCTGTCATATGCGACGGATCATCGCACGCGCACGTAAGCGTCTGCATCTTCCTCTCCACATCACCATCCCTATCATCATCATCATCACCATCATCAGCGTCTCCATTAGCAATAGCCAGCAACGCAGCCACAAAAGCTTCCTGAATATACGCAAAACTGAAACCCTTCGTAATCGCCGCAACCGCCTCACACAGCCTCGCCGGAAACTCCACATCCTCATTCCCCTCCAACTTCCCCCTCCAAAACGTGCAATACCTCACCCTCTGCCGCAAATCCGGATCGGGGAACAAATACTTCCGATCGAAGCGCGACGGCCGCTTGCTGATGCCCGGATCCAAGCGCTCGAGGTGGTTGGTCGATCCGACCATCAGGATGCCGTCGTTGTTGCGGAGGCCGTCGACTTCGTTGAGGAAGTAGGAGCGGACGGCGTCGGTGACGATGCTGTCGAGGTCTTCGAAGACGAGGAGGCAGGGGGCCGTATGGCGGGCTTTGGTGAAGATGCGGCTGAGGGAGTTTTCGGGGCCGCGGAAGCTGGCGAGGGAGCGGACGTAGAGGGTTGGGGTTGGGGAGGGGCGGGAGTAGAGGGAGTGCATCATTGCTTTTATGGAGATTGTTTTGCCGTTGCCGCTGCGTGGGGCTTGGGGTCAGTAGTTGTTACTCAGCTTGGGATAGGATAGGGGATCTTAGTAAAGAAGGTGACTTACGGTGGACCGTGGAAGATGAGCCCGCGTTTCCATGGCACCTTCAGCTTCTGGTAACGCTCTCGTGAGTCGAAGAACTTGGTTACTTCACCAACGACAGATTTCTTCATCTTTTCGTCCAAGATGACGTCGTGCCAATAGGCGCCTTGCACCGCTTGCCATAGCTCCGAGCTCTGTTGCCAATAGCCGCCGTCGAAGACGAGGACGGCTTTGTGCACCTGAGTCTCCCAATCGCCGGCCGCGAGCAGCAGTTTGTCGTTCGTCTCCGGTGTGCCAAGCAGGTATGTCATGTCGGTGGTTTGAAATTCATCTTTCCCAACCACTTTGTACAGCAAGTAATCATGCTCGTTCCACTTGTAGAGGTATTTACCAAATTGGATGTCGTCGAGCAGAATGCCTGAGCCGCCGTCCAAGCGCGTTGCGGGAGCTTCGTACATGCGCCATTTCAGGTTCTCGGCGAGGGAATTGTTAGCGTCTACGGGCGTGGCTGACGCCTGGCCGGCCGCGGCGTAGTTGAGGAGGTTGGTGCTGTATGTTGGGGTGATGGTGAGGTGAAGTTCAGGATATTGTTTGCGAATCGCTTCGACTATGACTTCGTCACTGTTGATGCGAGGGGCGGTAGAGTGGTTGTAGAAGGAGCGGTAGACTCCATCGCGTGCTTTAGAAAGGGGATTTGAGGGCTGACTTGGTTGAGTGTGCATTGTTGAGGTTGGTGGGATAGATGCTAAGTCAGTTATTGGGCAGATACAAGTGGAAAAGGTCAATAGAAGAGGATGAAGAAGAGTGGTTATATGTTCTTAATTGGGAGGAGGCTGAGCGCAGGCAGGAAGCCACAGCCCCTCGCCAACAGGTGCGCGTCCTATGTTTCACATCATGATAGACCTACTGTCACACTTGCGACGGTGACTTGATTGGAAAGCTTTCAAAAAGCATCGCGACATATACAGCCCCATAGGATATACAAACGCACTCGTCGTCCGAAATCCACAGAGGCTTGGGTTGGCCGGCCGCGCTGTCACGTGACCCGTCTTAGAAGGGTTCACCTGCTAACCGTCTATACCTGGTAACCGTCCACGCTGATTATCTCTCTAACCAGACACTTTACTAACTTACATTTACGTATAAATCTGTAGCGTATAGTGGACCGGTTAGATTCTGTCGCAAGTATTTGTTAAGAACTCGGCTCAACGAGAAGTTACAGAACCTCGTGTTTTAGGCCCTGTAAGGCCCTAGAGTGATAGCCCGGAGTAACGGGATGGAAAACTCCGGGCCGTTCTAGGGTATTAGCGTGGACGGTTACTAAGTACGGACGGTTACCAGGTCAACCCTTCTAGTCAGCAGGCTTACCAACTGCGCTTTGGCATACAGAACAAGATTACCTACAAGTAACGATTCTGCCATAGTCTTTGTCACTCGGGTGAGGCCTACCCTCTCCTCCGCGACCGACTCCGAAGGTATCATGGATCCACTCAGCGTATCTGCAAGCATTGTTGCTGTCCTCCAGATGACGGGAACGGTCTTTCAATATCTCAACTCTGTCAAAGGAGCGCCAAAAGACCGTCAGAGGTTGCTCGTGGAACTGTCCAGTACCAGTGGCATGCTGTTTGTTCTCCAAGATCAAGCTGAAGAAGCAAAGGAGGGTGACCCTTGGTCCTCCACGTTGCGGTTGTTAAGCCTGCCTGATGGTCCGCTTGCACAGTTCAAGGCATCACTAGAAGCGCTAACGTCGAAGTTGGCTCCGGTTGATGGCTGGAAGAAGCTTGGTAAAGCATTCATGTGGCCATTCGACAAAGATGAAATCTGCGAAATAATGAATGCAATCGAGAGGCAAAAAACCCTTTTCAACCTGGCGCGGCAGAACGATCACATCGCTCTTTCAAAAGCTATCAAGCATAGATTAGAGGATTTGGATGGTAGAGTCAATCAAATCAGCGAAAGTGTTTCCCAAGTACAGTCATCCGTCAACCGTGATAGGCTTTGCCGATGGCTTCGAGCCCCTGACCCTTCATCAAATTACAATAAAGCAATCAAAGATCGCCATGTAAACACGGGTGCTTGGTTTGTGACCACTGACGCCTTTCTAAGGTGGAAAAGTGAGCCTGGATCGTGCCTTTGGCTATACGGGATCCCTGGTAAGCCTCTCTGTCGTATTATTAGGGTGCTTGTATGTTGCTCCCTGTCCTATGGTACATCTCATGACAAAGACTCATGAGAGCTTCGAGATTTCTGTCAACATGAATGCATCACCGGATGGTCGCGTTGACTCCGGAGCAATACATAGGTAGTGGTAAGACGATCTTGATCTCTACGATCTTGGAGCAACTATTGATCGGCTATTCTGAGAGCAAAAACAAATCAGCTGTATTATACTTCTTCTTCGACTTTAACGATGTCGAGAAGAGGCGTCACGAGAATATGGTTCGTTCCATGGCGAGCCAGCTATTAATGCACCAGGGAAGCTCAGACTCTCGAGAACTCCAGTCTCTGTATTCGTCTTGCTTATTTGGCGAGCGACAACCGACGTGTGATGCGCTACTCGTGACATTGCGACAAATGATGAGCGCCTTCAAAGAAATATTCATTATAGTTGATGCCCTGGATGAGTGTACCGAACGACCAGAGCTACTTTCAGTTATCGAGGAAATCTTTGAGTGGAATGAGACCAACATGCATATACTCACCTCTAGTCGAAGAGAAAGAGCTATCGAGGCTTCAATGGAGTTGATGACAGCGGAGGAAGAGCGAATCAATCTTCTAAGCACGCTAGTGAATCCTGACATTCGCACTTATATACGTCATCGACTTCAATCCGATCAGAAGCTCAAGAGATGGCGCAAAGACCCAAGTATACAACTAGAGGTTGAAAGCGTGCTGATGAGCAAAGCCGACGGCATGTACGATGCCTATACTGCCCCACCTTATCTTGGTCAACACAATTATGCTCATTTGGTATTAGGTTTCGATGGGTAGCATGCCAACTTGACTCCCTAGGTAGCTGCTTCAATGCCCTTGCGCTACGTAAAACACTGGCATCGTTGCCAAAAACCTTGGATGATACCTATGCTCGCATCCTGTCCAACATCGACCATGACCATACCCAGCATGTACACAAAATTTTAAGATGGTTGACATTCTCTGCTAGGCCGCTGGAACTCGAAGAGCTAGCCGAGGTCGTTGCTATAGATTTCGAGGAAACCCCCAAGTTTGATCCGGAAAGACGATTCACAGACATACAAGACATACTGGAACCATGTTCCAGTCTCATTTCGACGGTTGGAAATACATGCCGTATCCCGAAGCTGGTATACCTTGACGAAAACGGGGTACAACAGGGCACGGATGATGAGAGCGACCCAGTGTACGTGAGATTGGCACATTTCACGGTGAAAGAATTCCTGCTCTCGCAAAGGATCCGGCAGGGAACGGGAAGGATATATGGCCTAGAAGAAATCAACTCTAATAGATTGATAGCCGAAGACTGCCTTGCCTATCTCTTACATATCACCCCGCTCGAACCTTTAGACTCGGCGTATATTGGATCCTATCCACTAGCTCACTATGCCGCCAGCAATTGGTATGAACATACTTGTATGGCAGTAGACAGCAATGGGAGAACCAATGCATCGATTATGGAGCTTTTCGGGCCAAAGAAGATAGCAGCCTTGAACAATTGGATTCGCCTTTACAACTTTGAGATCCTGTGTCCCGAGCCGTATGTCAACAGCGGCGATAACGCTCATCCGCTCTATTTCTCGTCGTTACTGGGCCTGAGTTGGACAGTGAATTGGCTTACAGAGCGTGGTGCTGACGTGAATGCTCGTTGCGGGAAACATGGTAATGCCCTCTGTGCAGCCACATGGGGAGGTCATCAGCAGGTGGTGCGGCTCTTGCTCAGCAAGGGAGCTTCGGTCAATCAATTGGGGGGACACTATGGAAACGCCTTACAAACAGCTTCGTGGCTTGGCGACGGCAATTTATACGCTTATTTTGTGAATACGGGGCTGACGTCAATATTCGAGGGCTAGTCGGTAAGACAGCACTACACGAGGCTGTAGAAGCTGGACATAAGGACTCTGTGAAAATGCTGCTTAGCCAAGGCGCTGAAGCTGACCTCCCAGACTCATACGGGGACACCGCACTCATCCAGGCTGCACGATATGATCGCTTGGAAATTGCACGCTGTTTAATGGAGGCGGGGGCTGACGTTAACATCCAAAACATCTCGGGTACTAGCGCACTGTTGGAGGCTGCTGGCAAAGATAATGCGGACCTAATCCGCCTTCTTCTGAAGCACGGGGCTAATCTGTACTTGCAAACGGGGACTGGCGAGGTCGCTCTCTCAAAGGCAACTCGCGCAGGGCATGATACAGTGATGCGGCAATTATTGATGCATGAAGCTGTCACTGGTCTCGATATTCAACGACGAATGTGTGCAGTGAAGAGGGTACTATTTCAAGACTATAAGGTACTCGTCGAGTTTTTGTTGGAGGAAATGTCTAAGCCACGATACACGGACATCAAAGGCAATACTGCGGCGTATGATGCAGCGGCCGAGGGGAGAATTGCTATAATAGAGGTCCTGCTCAAGCACAAGGCTAATCTGCAAGGCGTGGACAAGCAAGGCGGAAAAGGTTCACATGATGCCACTGAGGGAGGCTCCAATCGAACATCGACATTGCTTCTCGACAAGCGGAACATTGACCCTGACAATACCGACCCAGACGGCTGGAGGGCTTTGCGCTGGGCTTACAGGTACGGTTCTGCTGACACCATAAGGGCCTTACAGAATGCAAGTAAAGACTCAAATCTTCAAAGCATTCGAGATAGGATGGGTCGGAGTGCAGAATCGATAAACGATATACTGCTTACCCTAGATATCGACCCACGAGAATTAGCGGAGACGTTGAGAACGCCTGCCTCTCGATGGAAAGCCGAAGTCATTGCCTTTACCAAGATGAAGCGCGTCATCTGTGACGGATGCCATAAAGTGAGCTTGCTCTACCTCCATACTACAGTCTTCTGTTAATCCATCACTGTCAGGGGATCTTCGGCACCTGGTATAAGTGCATTGATTGCGAGAGCTTCGATTACTGCTGGTTGTGCAAGTTTTCATCAGACGACATGCATCCAGGTCATAAATTCGTTGAAAACCCAACATTGTCTCAGTTTAAAGCTTCGACAAAGTGGAAAGCGCCAGTGCAATGGCTTGGTGGTGAGAGCGGTTGAGAGTAATCCCGAGTGGCACTCCACCTAGGTCTAAGCTTGCACTTGCCTATGACCTCTGGGAGTCATTGGCGACTCCAGAGATCTTCGGGCTTTGGTGAGCATCAAGGTTGAGTACTCTACGATTTCATGTGATACGACTTCTTCGACGTTTGAATTCTTATATTTTAATTGTTGTTTCCATAGCTGTTATCTCCCAACATCTTACAGGATCCTAATCTCAGGGGTCGGCTTACAACGCCCCGGAAGAGACGCTTAGCTCCCTGCTATGGAAAACCTGCAGCTTGCACTACGCTCAACATTAAAACATCTGCGTTGACTCAAGACTCGATCCAAAGCGTTAATCCAGCTGATTGAATCGCAGTGGCAACGACTCATTCGAGCATCCACCTTACTGCATCCAAAGCAATCGCTCATCGCGCTTGACAAACCTCGCTGAGGAAGTGCGCTACTAAACTATTCTATAACAATCACTCCCAATAATAATGAAACAGATCCTGTGATCCTTGTATCGCTCGTCATAACCCCCACAGCTAGAACCCTCTTTGCGGAGAAACATTTTCTGCAACGAATGTCTTGATCACTTGTTGCCGGTGCGGAGAGCCTCAAGAGTCTCAACATAGCACAAGCAGCCAGTGTTATTACATGACGACCTCCCCAAGGGGTCCTATCCAAGTTCCCAAGCCAAAGACTCTTGTCATGTCCACGTCAACTTTCAAATTCGCCGAGTGCAACTGATACCGAATTACAGCGCTATATAAACTTAAGAAAGACTACTAATGCAGAGCTCGTTGAGATCTAATCTGGAGAACATGCGAAGTCCAATGACTTTTCCTAAGCAGTCACATCGACAGATCCAAGATATAAGCTAGCGAGGTGAGCAGATTTGCGCTCGAATGTCTTGTTCGAATCTTCAACCCACTAGCTTAGGAATACCCTTCCGCAATCACCAAGCCTATAGAGCTCTCCCCGGGGCGGATGAGCGAGGCATCACTCAAGCAATAAAAGCCAAGCCAAGGCTCTCCCCTACATGGCTCCCATAATCTTTTCTCCCCTTCTGATCACCTCCGCCTATCATCGCTGACAACATGTCTCTTTCTACTAGTCCTGTAGATTTCTTCCTCTGCATATTCGTCCGCCTCTGCTTCTTTTACCTGTGCCATAGCCTGATCTCAAGATTCCACGTCTTCTCTACGCCAAACAAGTGTGAACGCTAGCGCAAAAGGAACATTGAAAGAAGGAGTATTAGTATGACTGGAAAAACAAAACATGACAGCCCGTTAGTTAGCGCTATGGCTCCTTGATTAACTGAATGAAATTTGAAATGAGGCAAGTACCAAAATTGATATCCGTGTTCAACTTATATATCTCGACCTTGCTGATGGTCTTGATGCTAGGAAAGATGTCGTGAGGTAGATGTATACAATCTGAATGGAGAGTACCGGAGACCGCCGGAAACCGAAAAAAATGGGATACCTGTACAACGATTCAATTGGGCTTATCTGTTCTGCCTAAAAGTATGGGTTATCTGACTAGGCAGGAAGCACACAATATGAATGTGGATCTGACAACAGTGATTGGACCGCGTAGATCTACGCCTACTACCGTAGAGCAGCAGATTGATACCGACTATTGTATGATCTGGAACAGCGATTTACAATAGTTGTACTTGGCTTATGGTTCGAGCCGATAATATTTTGTATGAGCTGATTTCTCGACTTGGATCCAGCTGAATTGAAAGTAGGAACAGATATAATGTGAGATGTCTCTAGCTAATGAGTATACGCTCCGCATAGGCCGTCGCCTGGGATCAAACACTATACTTAGCACATGCGACGACCTTACCAGGGGTTAGATCCATATCATATCTCCTTGAGTGATGCATATGCTAAGCATATGGATTCTATACTATAGAGCTCTAGGGAGTTGCCAGAAGACTAGATATCCCAGGTTCTATTCTCTAAGTGGATTACTCCTACCCCTTATGCATGCTTGTGCTTTGCATGCTCATGCTTATGCTTAGCATATGCATCACTCAAGATGCTGATCATCGCCTAATAGGAGCAAACCTCTTCCAACGATCAATGTTCCTCCTCTCCTCACCGTTGAGTCCTAGGTCTCGCGAGTGGCCCAACAAGGTCTGCATTGGCTCCGATATGAGGTCAACAATATCACACTAAGGCACCAGAGATTCTGGAATAGCGCTTAAATCCTTTGTGCCTGTCGCCTGATCAGCATTTACCGAGGATGGAGTTCTTCCCGCTATCAGTGGTGAAGCACATGGATCTAGGTGGATATAGAATAAGCGCATTGGGATGCCAGCTCCGAGCCCGTCTCAAACATCAGCTTCAGGCTAGGACTACTCTGGTACGGCTGCATGCTTTACCAGACCAGATAGAATCATCACCTATGGAACCCGCGCTCACCACTGGTTCAATATGAGATGAACTTGGTTGGTACTGAATGGTTGCCGGTATCAATCCACTGAAACACCATGGCACACGACTCACGAATCATCCCCTTCTTAATCGTAGCCTGGTCTTTCATTGTCGTTCATATTGAGCTCAATCTCAGACCTGATCAATAGATTCCCATTGTGATGATCCAGATACCAAGATGCACTTCGAGCTTGGACTCACGAGCTTTCAACCCTTTTAGCAAGCATTGATTCTTGCATGCATCAGTTTCTTGGGCCATCTTAATGGTCGAGTTCTACAATGCTCGCTTCATACTCATCAATTTGAAGAAGCAAGGTTTGGTGAGTATTGTGCCTTAGACTATAATGTACGATTCAAAGATCGGAGAAAACACGAAGGAGGCATAGTCATTGTCACCGTGTCATTTAGTCTTCGCGCACCTACTTCTGGCCCATGACCTCCGCTCCAAATTACCCCCGGACGCACATCCCTCGTACCTGCCTGGCCTGATACGACGAGCTCTTCCTGATGTCGGCCGTGTCTAGGACGAGGTGTACGCGTGCCGCCGCCCTAAATTTGACGGATCTGAAAGTAGCAAAATACACATTACATAATTACATCGCCTACGTATTTCATGTCTCTCAGAACTCGATTTCATCTCCTGCACCTATCAATGTACAGACTGGCTTGGGGTCGATATGATGGAGAGTTTGGTAGGTGCGTTATCCTTACTCTTGCACAAGAGCAGCAGTTGAATGTGGAATGGTATACCTGGTTGTATTTAGCTATGAGCTGGGGATGGTGGGACGTTCACTGTTTGACTCTGATAGGGGATAGTCGGAGTCAGGGACGCAGTATGGGGAGCGAATGGGATCTTGGGAGGGGATTGGGGGGGGTGAGGGACAGGGAGAGTAGCTGGAGTTGATGGGTAGAATTGGACTTTTGGTACTCGAGTGATACGTAGGATGTCGTAAGATGTTGGCTTTGGAGGAGAGAGAGGTGAAGGGAGTGAAATGCAGGTAGGTGGTGAGAGCACCAATTATACAGGTATGCGTGACTCTGTTGTAGCGTTGAGAAAGCGGACGAGAGTAAATAACATCGCTTTACTGTGTGGCCGGAAATGAAAAGGTGGCACTTATTCCAGGTATATCTCTTCCCTTAATCTCCTCAAAAACCCAGGTCCACTCCCACCCCCATCACCTTGACCCCTGACCGCACTCGTCTCCCTCCTCACATCCTGTTTCCCACCCACCCCCTTCCTCCTCCCCTCCTCTTTCTTCTGTATCTCATCACCGACCATCGCTTCCAACCCCTCCACCCACTTCAGCCTCGCTTTCGCCTCCCCAGTCCCCTTCCATATCTCACAAATCTCCTTCAAATCTCCAACTCGCTCCCTAGCCCTATCCGCGCCGCGCCCTCGTCCATCCACATCTGCTAGTATATCAAAGACTTCTTGGCGTAATCGAGAAAGTGCAGCTTGGCCTTTGCTTTCGAGGTCGGGATCTTGGGTAGGTGGGTTGACGGAGATGAGGGAGGATGTGGTTGTGGTGAGGAGGGATGGTGGGAAGGGGAAGGAGAGGGCGAGGTTGAAGCGCTGGATTACAGTTTGGAGTTGGGCACGAACCTGCATGAGAGTGCGGAGGTGGGGGAGCGCTTCTGGCTCTCCTATGGATGAAGGGTTTGTAATTTGAAGATTGTCTTGAGCATTTCTCTCTGGTGGGGGTAGTTGTCCCTGGCTGCTATGCTTGGTCTTTGATGGTGAATGAGGAGGTTCTGGCGATAGACTGGCTTTGTCGAGCCCATCAGGCACAAACTTGCGGATAGACTCGTGTAGGTCCCCTCTCGATGATAAGGAATCTGCCAAAGATAGAGCTTCTCCCCTTAGCAGCTCGACTTCATAAGTCAGGCGAGAGCTGCTACGGAGTATGTCGTCCGTTAAACCTGTGAGGGTCGCAGATAGGCGAGTAGTCTGGGCGTTGAGTGTGAAGATGTGTGATTGCGTTTGAGAAGCTAGAGCTGAAAGGGGAGGGACTGATTGCTGCTGCTTTGTGGACGGCGGGAGGGTGGAGTTCAAGTAGTCGACTGGGGAGAATGTTGGTGAGAGGAAAGGACGGAGGGTAGGATCTGCGAGATGAGGATTCATGTTCTGGGGTGCTGCGATCATGCGTGTTCCTTTTCACTGCTGGTTCATGATCTGTAGAGACGATGAGTCAGGTTGTGTCCCCCACTAAAGCCTCAGGATAGCCTTAGCTGCCGGGGCTAAGATAGCGATAATGACAGTCTTCGGCAGGAAGTCACACCCTCGGGAGCTAACCTTTTGGGGTTGAAGTTTCAGATAAGCTAGTCCTTACAGGCTTAAATGATGTGAGCTTTGGGCCTCATTAAGTTAGCTCCCGAGGGAGTGACTTACTCACAGTAAGTCACTGTCGAAGGATGGCATAGTACGGGTACGGATAAATTGCCGTAACCTGGGGTGCCTGGGGTAACCGCTCCAGCCGCCATAGAGTTACAGCCTCGCCCAACGCCCTTTGTTGCCTGACTACACCTCATTTCTCCCAATATTCCGCTGTTTGTATTGGTACTGACTACAAGGGAGCTGAGGATACCAAGGTCTCATGTCTATGTATCAGATCTCTCATGCCTGTTACTTTCTCGCACATGGAGCTCATTGACCAAATATTGCACTCCTCTAAGCGAAGTAGTTTCAACACAACTACCACAGCAACACGTGCACTACGAGCCTTGCCACGCTTGATGCTGCTACTTCCTTTATATCCTTCGATCTCGTCTTCTTGTAAATTTCATGGTTTCCATGCGCCTTGATATAATCCCATAATTGGGCAGTTTCCATCCGCTTTCGATCAATAATCTGACACTCACTCAACATGCCTCGAAAGGCCTTCGTAGCCGACTTACAGGGGACGCTGATAGCATTTCAACGGAGTAACATCACCAACTTACGGGCAGGGGAGGAAGATGGCATGATCAACTTTCACTATCGTTGCAACAATGAAAACTCCGCCAATTCTACAGAGATTACAGTCCTCGTTCCAGGTGTGCTACCTTGTCAGCTGTGTTTCTTATGAACGTACTGATGGCCGAGACCATAGATCTTGGTGAATATCCAGAGTCACATATGTACATGTTCTACACGAACTCAGAGAGTGTTTCTCCATCCGTTCACTCGGCATTAGATTCCATGAGCGACTGTATGGGATTAACGATATCAGAGATGCTTTGCAAGGCCAGCAAGACTCTTGATAAAGCTACCGCTGGCTCGCGTCACAACCCTGTCGACCTCGAAGGCGGTGACCCTATGGACATAGATTTCGACCATGGTAAGTCTGGGGAAAGGCGGCCATGTACAACGACTGTACGATCAACTGATTTGTGGGCAATGAGACAGAGCTCTCTGATGACCCCGAAGATTACGATAGTGAAGCTGGCGGTTGGTCACCCAAATCTCCCCAGCATCAATCAAGTGCACCTTCTCAAATCCGCCGCGGAGGCCACCCCGATACCGCTGCAGCCAATGCCCGCGTACGACATGATCTCAGTAAGGCAAAAGAAGCCGGATTTCGGGTCGGCTACTTAGGTAACCTGTTCAATGGCGGTCAAGATGGGTTTGTGACGATATCATGCCGCGTTGCAAAGCTTGGCATCTCGGAAGAGGCTCTGCAAGCATGGCATTTGGAGGCCAATCAATACTTTCTGCTACTGATACGGTACACAGCGGGTTACAAGGATTTGGACAAGCTGATTGGAACGGCCATGGCCCATGGGGTCCAGATACGGGCGGGCTTGAGCAATAGATACAAAGTTGCCATTAACGAAGCTATTGCCGCCTTCACGCAATTGGAAGACAAAAGTAAATCGAGCAAACTCTTGCACAACGAGGCGGCGGATCCAAAGAAATCAGGAGGTTTGGGCCGTCTGTTCATTGGCCAGCCACTTGACGAGCTCTTGAACGACCGTTTGATACCGTTGCTGAGATACAGGATGGGCATGGGAATGCCATGGGGAGGCGCAGAAGATTTCTTCAACGATCATCAGGGCCGGAATCTCACAGATCAAGATGATATGGACCCTCGATACTGGGCTGAGGACGCTTCTCACTACCCAGAGACTCTACCTAATATTGTTACCCAGGATCACCTCAATGACCGTGCAAAGGAGAAGTCGTTTCCCGTGCTTGCTATGCAATTCGCCTTGCGTCATCTCGTCCGATGCACCGAATTCTGTTTGGTATGCCACTGCAAGGTGGAAGCGGACTTCGAGGCTTTGAAGCCATATGTCTGCTCCAAACCGTTGTGTCTATATCAGTACATGAGCCTCGGTTTCGGACCCAGTATCGAGCATGAGATTATCACGCAACCTCATGTCGTGGACCTTCTCATAAGCTTTTGCTATGCCAGTGCCAGTCATGCAAGGCTTCGATCCTTACCCACAGGAATGGCTCTCATGGTACCCTCGCCTTCTCTCATTTCGCAAGGTGCAGCGCCGAACAGCGGCTACCATCAAAGCCCGTTTCATAATAGTATACCGGACAGCACTTATGACCGCAAAATTTCCCATACTTCAGACTATACTCGGCCATCGCAGACATACAAAGCCAAGTTCGATCAGGCAAGAATGGAGCTCCTCTTCAATGGGGGTTCGCAAAAGGTACTGCATGCCGGAAACTGGATCACGTTTGTCCTTCCTGGGACTTCTGAAGAGCGATATCACTGTCGAGTGACTGAGGTGCTGCATCCCACCGTTAGGTTAGGAGCTGCAGTGATCAGGGGGTCAAGAAAAGGTGGTCAGATAGCCTCCGTCAGCGTATCTCAGAGGCACCTAAGTGGCTCGAACATAGCAAACCTGACTCCGGCTACAACACCTCCACCCGCCTCAAATACCGAGATATCAAGAAACCAACAATCCCAGATTGATTTCGCTGTCTATGATCAAAAGTTCGACGATCTCGACGGCAACGAGAAGCAGAGCTCAATCGTGATGTTACTTGATACCATGCCCAGCATAGCGCAAATGAGCGCTTTTCTACGAGGCAAAGGCGGCCAAGACACGTCTTTACGGACATGGGCCGATAGGATATCACCAGCATCCTTAGGCTTGCTGCGGTGGATCATCGCCTCAAACCGATCCTGCATCATCCAAGTCGATAGTCTTGATGGAAGCACGCGCAAATCTGAGGAGCGGGTGTCAGGAATGGCTGGCTGGATGCAGTTTCGGTTTGCGCAAGGAGCGCCAGACAAAGAGCAGAGATTCATGACTTCTGTTAGGGACACAACCTTTAACGCAAAGTACCCGACTCTGTTTGCGTGGCACGGCAGTCCTCTCCATAATTGGCATGGGATTGTTAGAGAAGGCTTGCACTTCGAAAAAGCAGACCACGGTAGAGCGTTCGGCGATGGCTGCTATCACTCCTTGCAATGCGCTACAAGTGTGGGATATAGCGCTATGAATGCTTACTCGCATCGTGGTGGAGACGGAGGATTGCAACCTGGAGAATGGCCGCAGAGTCAACTGAGAATATCGCAAGCCATTGCCTTGAACGAGATCGTCAACGCTCCGTTACAGTTCGTCTCAAAGTCTCCTCATCTTGTAGTGGCCCAACTCGACTGGATCCAGTCCCGTTATCTATTCGTGAAATGCAACATTCAGGGCACGGAAATTACTGATGAAACGCCGACACAAGTGTATGAGCAAGATCCGTCGTATACCCCGGTTGGGGAGAAAGGTATGCCAATTGTGATTCCTATCACAGCGGTCAGCAAGAAGAGGCGACCGGTGTCGAAGGACGCCACTTCGAAGATTATAAAGACCGGAAACAAGAAATTTAAAGTTGACAACATTCAGGACGCTGAAGAGGCCTCCATGCTCAGCGATGAGACTGACATGGAAGACTTGACTATACTCTTTGCCGACGCGGAGGAGGGGCCCGAAATAGCTGCAACGAAGCCAGGTAAAGGTAAGGCCAAGGCTGTGGCGGAGACTCCATCACAAAAGGATTCAAATAAGCCCAAGACGGACTTTGTACCCGGTAGGCTTGATCACCATTCACTACCGCTTCTCGAGCCACCATCATACGCAACATCTATGGCCACGAGAGCATTGCAGCGCGAGTTGACCGCGACACTCAAAGTCCAAGATTCACATCCATCGCACGAACTGGGCTGGTACATCGATCGGGAGTTGATCAGCAACGTCTACCAATGGATCGTGGAGCTGCACTCATTCGACTCTCAGCTTCCTCTGGCAAAAGCCATGAAGGAAAAGGGCATTACGAGCGTGATCATGGAGATTCGATTCGGCAAAAATTATCCCATGAGTCCACCCTTTGTCCGCGTCATCCGTCCACGCTTTTTAAGCTTCACGCAAGGCGGAGGAGGTCATGTCACTGCCGGTGGTGCTTTGTGTATGGAGCTCCTGACTAACAATGGGTGGAGTGCCGTCTCGAACATGGAGTCCGTGTTACTGCAGGTCCGTCTCGCCATGTCATCTACGGATCCTCAGCCAGCCCTTCTGGAGCCAGGAGGTGTGAGAGACTATCAGGTAGGCGAAGCGATCGAGGCGTTCGTTAGGGCATGTACCGCTCACGGTGTAAGTTCCCTATTTCAATATGCTGAAACGTGAACCTAACGGACCAATAGTGGGAAGTACCGCACGACATCATGGCCATGAACGGGCCTGGAGGAAACAGGGGTCCGCAAGCCGGATTTTAGAGAGAGCTCGAAGATCTCCGTTATCCCACGAGGAGTCTGTAATTGAATAATGCCACGCACGGCGTTACTGGTCAAAAGGCTGACAGAACATCCAACGGCGTCAAAAGCGAGGGTCACGAGGCGGAATCTCCTCACATTCACATGCAGTATGTACTAGACCACCGGACTACAAGACGTTGCAGAATCATGCACGACGAAGTCTCTAGTCACACGCATTCAGCATAGGTAATATAGAATTAAATAAGTCAATATATCCTGAACCAAAACCATGGCAATAGCTTGCCTTGCACTTCGGTAACACTGGTGGGAAACGTCACCATCATGCCCTATCTAAAACCTGCGTACGATGACGTTTACTCCAATATATAGAGAGGACAGGCTATCAAGTTACAATGGAAATGATAGTAACGTCCAAGGCCCAAATCAACCCCTTACCGATTATTAGAATATTCACGATCAGCCAAAGCACCGAATAATGAGATAAATCCCGATATCAATATATACTTTCCGTACAATAGTACCGTATTCAGCTTCTCAATCGGCCGTTCAGGAACACCATAATAGTATGGGTTATAAAAGCTCCTCACACTCACGCCTCACACCATGCTATCGTATCTCCAGTCTCTACCATCCTTACCCAGATGACTACACCTAGCCCATACGCATTCTCAGAACAAGAGAAATCCCCAACATATGTGCCACTGCCCTTCTTGACAAATAAATTTCATAGTCTCTTAGAGCTTTTGCAGTCATTCATTGGTCATGCACTTGACAGATTGTCTATCGTACCAAACGCTATCAGCTGACAGGCTATGCATGCAGACTCAATAAGACTCGTCGTAACCATCCCTGACAACAAAATCCTCACACAGGAGGAGGCCATTTGATGCCCATCGCCTTCCAACTAGGCAACCCATCAAACTCCCTCCTCTTCCGCTCGAAATACTCACTCGCATTGTCCTTCCAACAGATATCCTCCGCCGTCCACAGGCGATCCCCTTGCTTCCTCAGTCCTGACTTTTCCCCAAGAGAAGCATTGACTGCAATTTCTCCCCTCATGACCATGCCCACCCAAATATCGACACACATCCTGATCGGCAAGCCCTCCTCGATCCACTGCTCGCCAGGTTCAGCGAGCGCGAAGCCGCGTTCGTGCAACAGTACCATGAAAGCATCCGCGACGCTACAGTCACGTTTCGTGACTGTCCTCGACCAGCCGAGAGATGTGGTGACTGTGATGCCTACGTAAGCTGCTGCAGGGCTTTTCGGGTTGAAAGGGAAGATGTGAGCGCCGTAGAGCAAGGAGCTGAGGTAGAGTGGTCCGAGGGCTCGCATGTGGCAGGGCTCCCAGGGCGTCAATTGACAGAGGGGCTCGTACGGAGAGGAGGAAAGGATGTCGGCTTTTGTGGCTGGAGGTGGCAGTGCAGGACCTGGTGCGAGGACGCTCCAGATAGGGGCTGCAAGACGAGAGATCCAACTGGACGGGGCTGGGGAAGTAACCTGGATTGGTTTTGGTGGGCGAGGTTCATGCTCCTCCTTCGACCTCGGTTTCCGGCTTTCCGTTCTTGATCGTAGGAGACTTGGGTCAATGAGAGCTGGGTCATGTTCTGTGCTCTTTCTAGGAGGCTCTTGGATTGGCGGACTAGGAGGCTTGTCAAAAGACTGAACATCAATCGAGCCCATGGTCATCTCTCCATCCGAAGTGTCACTTGATTCTTCTTCGCATTGCTTTTGAGGGGTTCTGGGCGCACTATCCGCTTCAACTTGCCGCTTGCTGGAGACTTTGAGAGGAAGAACGTTGACCAAGTCAGATGGTAATGATACACTCGCAGCTGTTACTTTGACCCTGAAATCTTTGGCGGGACTCAGTTGGCGAGCGATAAGCGCGTTGGTCGAGTCATCTGGCTGACTGGAGCAGTCAGTCTTGTCGGAAGATTCCTGATATGTCTCGTTGAGATTGATTCTGGACTGCTTGGGAGGACTGAGTTGGCTTGCAATTAGCGCCCCCGTCGAATCGTCCGGCTGACTAGAACATTCCGAGTTATCGAGCGACCTTTCTGAGCTCTCGTTCGATCCACGCCGATCCTTCGCGTGTGTATGTTCCGTGGTTTGGGGTAGATTAGCCGCTGTAAGCTCTGACTCATCGCTATAGATGATATGGCTGTTTCGCGTCCAGGGACTTGGTAGCTTGCTTCGACGAGGCTTGATGATTTCGGATTGCAACACAACATCAGAAGCGTCAGGGGTTACTTCTCGACTATGCTGCCCGGAGTGAGCCACCGCTTGCCAAATGTCGCTTTCTCCTTCTTCTGCTTCATCTCCAACATCGTGGTCGAGAAAATGCTCTTGTTCTTCGACTTGTTCGTTATCTTCTTCATCACTATCGATTACAATCACTTGACTCTTATTAGCCATCGCAATTTGTTTGCTTATGGCTTCGCGTTCACGCTGCCATTCTGCCTCTCTCGCCATCATGGTGTAATCGATGGTAGATTCGTCTGGCCCTCTCTCAATATTGTTTGCAGAAACCGAGGTAATGGATCCCGCTATATCACCCAACTTCGCCGGTGTATCTATTCTCCAGCTCATGCGATCGTCGTCTGCATCTGCTTCGCTCCTGTCGGGTGTGGGAAGCTGGTCCTTGGAGAGTCTAGGATAGCATACGCTCTCCGTCGGTTCTCGCAGGGGACTAGGAATCGTCAAATTGTACTCGGTTTGGGTCTGGGATTGGGGCAACCGAGGATACTGAAGATTGGTGGCTGCGCGGAAGACATCTTCGTCTACCCCCGAATATGACTTGGTCTCCTCAGCAGGCTTCCGTTGTCTCTTAGCCAATTCTTCCCCCAGTCTCAGCCCAGCTCGTAGCTCTCTCCGGGTGCCTGCGCCGAAGCCATTGAACAATTTGTCCAGGCGGTGTTTTGGCGATACGTCTTTGGAGACTGGAGGTGATGATGTTGATGAAGCTTTACTCGATTCATCAAAGGGCGAGCCCAGTCTCTGATCTCGATTTACGGGGCTAAGCACACCTTGGAGCGCAATACCTGCACGCACGACACGTGCAAGCTTAGGAGTCCCCTCTCGAGGCTCTTCCACATGGCGGGGTAATGGCTGGAGACCGGAGTCGTGAAATAAGGGTGGTTCTGTAGGCGAGGGATCAATGCCTGGGGTGTCTTTATCGTTACTTAGTATGCTTTTAGACGGGAACGATTTGTTGGATTGATGGCCTGCGGATGCCAACGACTCTACAGATACCATACTGAAGCCTTCACTCTCAAGTATGGTATCGTACTCAGTGTGATCATTTGTCGGATCGATATTCTCATGTTCATAGTGCTCTTCATGCCTTGCATTGGGCGAGGCGTCCTGAGAACGGCTCATAGATCCCCACATAATCTCATTTTGCTGTGCCAAAATTGAGCGTTCCGGCAGCTGCAGAGGTGGGCTCCTGGAATGACCGGCCCGTGTGGGCTGGCCATCCGCTGTTGCTCCATCAGGCGTCCGCTCTGGCCCAATTGGCTTTCCTCCAGCATCGCTCGGAGTATCGCGAATACTGTCGGAATCTAGGTCTACACCAAGCCTCATGGGTGTGATCTCTTGCCTCCTTCCCTTAGTCCTTGTACGTGTGGTCTTTCCTCCTGCTACCTCTAGGTCCACTGTTTCTGCTACCGGTGTTGTGATTAACGAGTCTGATGCAGATTTTGTGGCAACCGTTGCAAGTTCCACACTCTTTCTCGGCCTTCCACGGGCCTTCTTAGGCGGTGTACTCGTTGGAAGGCTTGCGTTATCGGCATTGTCTTCTTCACTATCCCACATGATCTTCCGTCTCCCGGTCATCTTAGGCTTCGGAGTTCCAGCCCTCTTTTTAGGACTGTCTAAGGACTTCCTAGGTCTACCTCTTGCTCGCTTTGCCGCAGCTAGGGGAGTGTCATCACCAGCTTTAAGGGGGACTGTGATTGTGGTGGCGCGTTCCGTGAGACGCTTGGTTGGCGAGCTGTTTCTTCGCAGTCCATGTCTTTCTTCTTCCACTTGCTCCGCTTGCACTGTCAGCCGAATTCGCCATGGGCTTGTGGAGGCGGCGTTTTGGGGTGATTTGGTGGGCGAATTGCTGTTCTTCCGGGCAGGTGTTGATAGGAGGAATTCCTGGACATGGGCATTGCCGGATGCGTCAACAAGCGGTTTCCTTGGAGTTATGACCGAGGCTCTTTTCTTCGTTGGTCTAGCCTTCGCAGGTGAATGTACGGAGATGTTTTCGTTCGACAAGGCCAATGGATCTGGCGACGAGAACAGCCTCTTTTCATCTCGCGCCATATTATCTGGCTAAGCGACACAGTAAGTAGTCGTCAGAGATTAAACTCGAAACGTGGGTATTCTTAAACCTCAGCAAGTGAAGTTGGGAGGTTTGTCAAAAGGTAAACAAAGATCCGAGAGCGCTAATATTAAATCCGGTATGTCGGAGATAACGAAACCGCCAAGGGATATTGGAATTGGTCTATCTACAAACTTGGTTCTACTTATTTCGCCTGGAGCATTCAGGTTTCAGGAGGACAAGATGCTGAAATCGTATTGCGCAAATACCACGGCGGGCTCAGTATCCGCCGTGTAGATCTGGTACTGATTCTGGCCCCATTGGGGATTATTGATGGCATCAATCCATTGCTGAGTCTCGATCACCACACACCCATATTGTGGCACATATGTGATCGAACCATTGCCAGAATGTTGCTGACTTTGCTTGACAGGGATGGTTCCATTAAGATTGTCGCAGGTGTAGATCTGCAGACTTTGCTGGTTGGTTCTGATATCGAGCTGGATGCCCGTGATGTTGGAGGCCATTGTGAGGACGCTCAAGTCAGTAGACTCCGGCGCGGAGTAACGAGGACGATCCAGGATGAAGGCATGATCATAGCCTGTACAGCCGAGACCACAGCCATTGACTGCCTCCGCGATGTCTCTTCCAATCTGCTTAGGAGACGTGAAATCCAGATAAGTGCCATTGACGATGCCTATAATGCCAGTGGGTACTTCAATATTGTCGAACTCGATATAACGAGCAGCGTATGGCATGTGGAGCGTGTTGTTCAAAATCGTCGTGTCGACGGGATTGGCAAAAGCGTCCAGATTCCAGTAAACGTGATTTGCTAGCATAATCGGAGTCGGCTCGTCCAGGGGTATTGAGACCAGTCGTGAGGTCCATTGAGGTCCGGCAGAGACTGTGTATGTGGCGAATGTGATGATCGTCCCAGGGAAGCCCTCGAACCCTTGATCGAGTAGTGAGAAGGTGATCGTGCTAGAATTTGATTCCACGATGGTCCAATTTCGTTGATCGTATCCCACGTTACCTCCGTGCAGAGTGTCGGCACCCATATGCTCATTTTCTGGGATGTGAGATGTGATTCCACCAATGGTGAAGGTGCCATTTTTGATGCGATTGGCATACCTCCCTACCACTGGGCCAAAGTATGTGTGAACCGTCTCCGTGTCTTTGAGGTATTGGGTACCATCATCGTAGCCTAGGACTACATCTTGGGGATGCCCGTTCTTGTCATTAACGTAGAGGTTGGTCAGACGTGCGCCATATGGTATGAAGCTTGCACTGATACCCGGCGCTGAAATTGTGTACTTCGTGAAAGGTGAGCTAGCACTCTGGGCCAGCGCTTTCAATACGAGCACGGTCAAGCCAAGTAGGGTAGATCGAAGCATATTGTCAAGACTGAGACTTGCACAATGGAAGAGTCGCAGGAGAGGAGCGAAGATACGTGCGGTTCATAAGCGAAGAAACGCGGAGGGAATCTACCTTCTTGGAATCCCTCCCAGCTTTTATATTTGGGAGAGGGTTCTAAGCCCGAGGTCAGATCGGTTCCTGAGAGTCTGCGGGGTTGCGCATCTGACGGGGAGGAGTCTTTTGGTCGGAGCATGATGCAATACTGCAGAGCTCGACAGGCATGATGCTTCTCCTGCAGATGCCTGCACGAGAAAACTTTCTCTAGGCGCCAATCCAATACATTGTGCAATGCTCAAGAACGCAGTGAGCATATATCATTTTGCTCGTCCTCGGTATTCTTGCTAGGAGCGACAGCGACTAGGGGTGGGGCGCCGATTAAGGATAATTGGCAACGAACGGAGAGACAGGGGCTAGTTGGTAATCCGGGGAGAAGAATTGCCTTACCTTACCTTATGAAGGGGTAGCCTCGCTACGGGGGCCAATCATAAGCAAGCATCAATTACCTAGCCCCCCCTAATCTCCATATTGCGCAAACACCTTGATTAGCACAGGCCAGGCTCTAGGCTTGCAGCTACCCCGGGATCCATTGCCGGAGCGGGGCTCAAATGCGAATATCCCATGTCCTGGCAACTCTGGCATCCGTCTCGGCTGTACCTCGGCAGAAAGCCCTAAAACGGATGCCGTGCCAGGACATGGGATAATTCATGACTAGACTGTCAGTCATTCACCAAACCTACCTTAGTAATCTGCTGGAAAGCTACTGTAGCTTTCTCAACTCATCGTATAGCAAGAAGCCCACGTTCAATGTACAGACTGGCTATATTCGTACTGCATGATGCTAACAGAAGCGAGCAGAGCTCCTCCGACGCCAAATCCCATGCAGAACAAAGGCAGAGAATACCAGACCTAGAAAACACTGATATAATTACCGATCCGCTCCTTCTGGTTTTGGGCTATACACTCTGCGATCCACGTAATGTTTCGTATCTCCTATGTGCTTGTCAGCCACGTCCTGTACATCAAGGAGCAGGAAAAGGATTCACCTGTTCTCTTAGCTTCACCCAAGCATAGATAACAGCGTGTGTGAACTGCCTTGTAAATGCTGATTTCGAAATCTCCATCTCCTTCTGATAGAACATATCCTCCAAGCTTTTACCATCGCTCCCCCCGCCGCCGCTCATGTTCCCGGGACCTGCAGACCCGCCACCCATGCCAACATTGTCAAAGTACGATTTGTAGTCGTGATTCCCACTGACAGCAAGGGACACACCATCAAGATCGTCCGCTCTTGAAAGCATGAAAGTCCCCTCAGGATACAAACCGCCAAACTCTGGGTATAATTTTCTCCGATCTTGTTTTGACAAATCTGTGCCGAAAGAATTCAGGGTGATGTTGATGGCCCGGCGATCTGCTTCGAATTCAAGCACTTCAGACATGACTTCTGACGTTGGGGTGCCACTCAACTCCGGGTCTTCTGTAACAAATTTGTAAAAGTCTTCGAGGTAGTTCTTGTAAAGTGTATTGCGGACGATTTCGATATTCAGTTCATCTAGATCCTGATGGGTCAATGAACCTTTGAAGTATGGAGCGAGTGGCGTTTCTATGAGGACGGAGTTATATAGCTCTTCGATGTTGGTTGCTACGCACAGCACTGGCATGGTCTCGAACCAGCCTAGGGGGTGACACCTTTCCAGCAGCTCTCTTGTGTCTCGTTCATGTAGTGTGCCAGTGATGAGTAGTGCCACATTGTCGATCATGTAGCCGTAAGTCAAGTATTCCATGAACTTCGCTAATGATCCCACTGCTTGGCCCTGTAGATAGCGAAATTCAGCGACGAGCTTGTCTGTGGTTTTGTTGGCTAATGACGAGGTTGATGGGTTGGGTGGGAGAGAGGCGAGGAAGTCGCCATAAGCAGGCGATAGCTGTAGCTTGACATCTGTATGCATAAGTAATCTAGGTATACCCTTTAAGTACGCCAGACATGATTACCATCTATAGTTTCGCATTGGGTCAGGTTGCTGTAATTCTGTCCGGTGAGGAGACTATTTCGGTAACCTCGAACAATCCCTTCGATATATCTGCAATGGTCAACCAGGATCTTCGGACGATATGGCTCACAGCGTACCCTCCATTCACATTGAAGAACAGGCCCTCCATAGCGATGAAGACTGTTCAAGAAAGCTAGGTTTCGTAGTAGTTGAGTGAAGAAGTAATGATGCTTGTGTTCGAGCGATCGCAGACTGGTAAGGCTGGATATAGTACTAAGCTTTATACTGGCTAGCGTATCCTCGCGAAATTTTGTCGAAACAATTTGGACGGTAGTTTGAGCAGGGACGGGAGTAGCAACAGAGCGTTCGCGCTTTCAATAAGTACGATGGGGCTCTTCATTCTTCAGTAGGCAACTGCGACTAAACCACTAAATCGCCGCACTACTAATTGTGTTGCAGAGAGACTCCTGTGGGATATGCTCTTTTAAAGGCTAAGAGCTCCAAGATACTCGAGCAAGATGGTGCTGTGGGCGGGGACGAGTCCGCTGAAGGCATATGCAGCTTGTATGTGAAAGTAACCCTCTACGGCTCCTGGTCAGCTCCTTTCTTGCTGAATTGAGATGGACGACTGATCGCACCTTCCTTACTTTGCAGACTTAAATTGAAAGACTTTCATAAATTCGACAGCGCAGCTACTGGTCAGTCACTACAGCTTTTCTAGATTTAATACGGATTTCCTAGACTCAGTGACAACGTTACTGATTCTTGCAGCTCTGGAACAAGCTGCTGCACTTGTGGAAGGAAAGGTCACACCTCGATTGTCTGGCTTGCTAGATTCGATCAAGGATGAAAAAAAGGTGTCATTGGCGGTCGCTGACCCCAAGCTCGGTATTCCGACACTTTACAGAACTAGCCAAGGGTCTCTCAGCTAATATACGTAGCCAATGCTATCAACAAGCTGCCTCAACTTTCTCTGAAACTTATCTCGGATTCTACAACCACCGACCTTTACCGGGCCATTCGTAACCACCTCCCATCCCTGATCCCAGGGCTTCTACCGCAAGATATCTCTACAATGTCACTTGGCCTCTCACACTCGCTGTCAAGACACAAACTCAAGTTTTCGCCGGACAAGGTCGATACCATGATTGTTCAAGCAATCGCTCTTCTAGATGATCTCGATAAGGAACTTAATACATATGCTATGCGGGTGAAGGAATGGTATGGATGGCATTTCCCAGAAATGGGCAAGATAGTGAATGACAATCTGGCATATGCGCGTGTCATTCTCAGCATGGGCATGAGGACGAGCGCTGCAGAAGCGGACCTTGCAGAGGTATTGCCCGAGGAAATCGAGACGGCTGTTAAGGCTGCCGCAGAGATTTCGATGGGCACGGAGATAACACGGGAGGACTTGGACAATATTCAAGCTCTTGCCGAGCAGGTTGTCAGCTTTACAGAATATCGCGCTCAGCTCTCAGGCTATCTTTCTGCTCGCATGGCGGCAATCGCCCCTAATCTCACCGCTCTGGTGGGTGAACTTGTCGGTGCTCGATTGATTGCCCATGCGGGGAGCCTCATGAATCTGGCAAAGAGTCCTGCGAGTACCATCCAGATCTTGGGAGCTGAAAAGGCACTTTTCCGAGCGCTGAAGACCAAGCACGATACCCCGAAATATGGATTGATCTACCACGCTTCATTGATAGGTCAAGCCACTGGGAAGAACAAGGGCAAGATCGCCCGGATGCTCGCTACAAAAGCAACAATGGGAATACGCGTCGATGCGCTCGCGGATTGGAGTGCTGAAGGAGAAGGCAAGGGGGATCTAGTCACGGAAGAAGAGAAATCAGCGCATGGTGTTGCCAATCGATTGAAACTTGAGCACCGCCTGGCGAGTCTTGAAGGAAAGCCGATACGTTCCAAAGGCGTTGCTATCGCTCCAAATGGCGTGTCATACCAGCCTGGGAAATGGGAAGTCAAAGAAGCGCGGAAATACAACCCTGATGCTGATGGTCTTGCTGGTGATGAGCCCGCCGCTGCTGCGCTAGTCTCCAACAAATCGAAGAAGGACAGGACAAACGGTGTCAAGTTGATCGAAGAGATTTCCGAAGAATCAATCAGAAAGACGAAGAAAGACAAATCCAATAGTATCAAACCTATCGAAGAGGTCGTTCTTGATGCAGTGAAAGAGGGTGCTGAAAGCTCGGACGAGGAGGAGGCGGAAGAAGAAAGCTCGGACGAGGTCATGGAAGATGAGCCCGAAGGAGTATCTGAATCGGCCACGTTGCAGATAGGAAAGGAAAGCAAGGCCAGTGAACTTGAGGAAGAGGCAACAGCTGGAGCTGACGAGTCCGAAACGATATCTACCGTGTCAGCGGACAGTCCCGACTCCCCGCCTTCACCCACCCAACAGGAGATCAATTGGCAGTCTTCGATCCTCGGGAACACGAAAGTCGCGAAAAAAGCACGGAAGCTGGAGAGGCATGCACGGAAGCTTGCTATGTCAGAGGATAGAAGTGTTGCTAAGAAGCTGAAGAGAGAGAAACTGGCACGAAGACTGGACCGCAAGGCAAGGCGGCAGAAGAGGGCAGAGCAAATTGAGAGACGAGAGGAGAGGGACGATGATAAGTTTGGGACCGCAGCCAAGCAGGCCGGACTAACAATAAGCCGGTACAGGAGGAAGCTCGAGAGGGGTGAGATCGAGTTCGTCGATGGCAAGCCTGTGGCTATCAGCAAAAAGGATATCAAGAAGGCGAGAAAAGCGGCGGAAAAGGCCGAGAAGAGAGATCAAGCGGAAGCGGCTACGAATGGTGATTCAGGCAGCAGCAAGAAAAGGAAGAGAGATGGAGATGGGGCAGAGGCAGTGGAGAAATCCGAAAAGAAGAAAAAGAAGTCTCATGCATGATGGAATATCCCGGGAATGATCCCCTGAACGCGACGTCATATGGGTGGTTTATGACCGGCCACGTTGACTATATGGCTGTGTGGTCGAGGCGCCCGGCGTTTGTTGTATATGACACTGTTGCAGGGTATTCTTGAGTCTGCTGGGAGGCGGAATACCACGATCTCTGCACATGTTCATGTAGCTTTCACCAAAGAACCAACCGGGTCTACAAATCATACACTCGATGTACAAGTGTTGATACTTTCTCCCATGAGACAGATGTTGCGCGGTGGAGCGAGCTTCTGATATGGCATTTAGTGGATAGAATACGCAACAATAAAAGAGCATTGAATCAGTCCAAAGATTGATAGAAGTGAACATGTAGCCATGTGCTCCAAGTACAGCTTCTGACAAAAAGAGAATCATACGATTGATTGCATGTCGCAAGTTCTCAGGATATAAGGTACAACATAAGTCGCCACGTATGTCAAGCATAGCTTCTTATCAAAGCTTCCACCACGATGAAGGTTAGTCTGCTCGAGTAGGAGGATGTGAGAATGTTAACATTTTAGATTAACATACCGATGCTTACCAGATAATCGAGACTCAGTCCGCCGTTCTCTCCAACTACGAAGTCCTATCTCACATTAATACCACCCTCGCCAAACCCCGCACAACACCTCTGGCGCATCAAAATGTCTCTACAGTGCTCAAAGAGGTACCAACGCCCCTGTTCCTACCTCAAACCCCGCTGATACAATCAACATTTCACAGATAAAAGACTACCTCGCCCCACCGCCCGACTCTCGTTCCCCGATCCCACCCTACGCAGATCCCACCAGCTTCTCCCCCGAAGCTTACCGAGCGCTGATGCAAGGCTTGGAGCCATACGGCTTGACCAAATCTGAAATCCTCATGATATGCAATCTGCGACCTGGAGAGCAGACGTTGCTGGATTGTGTAGTGGAGGAATGTGACGAGCGTTTTTCGAGTGAGCAGCAGGAAGGAATATTGAGGATTGTGAGGGACGCCCTTGGGATCAAGAATGAGGATGAGGATGCGGTCGGCGGTGCTATTGAGGGGGAGGGGAATGGGGATGCTGTGATGATTGAAGGGGGTGGGGTTGCGGAGGTTGAGGGGGATAGGTGAGATGGGATTTGATTGAGCCGACTGCATGGAATGGGGGGATGCTGGTCGGTATGGAGCGACTATGATATGACCGAGAGATGTCATACGTTCACGATGTTACGAAGGTTATGTGCCAATTCTGGAAGGTGACACTGGGTTTCCCCTCCCTCCAAAGCGAATGGCTGCAGCTGACAGTTGCCAAATACAACAGTCCAGTAGCACACTTTGTCTTCGCAGAAGCACAATTACCGGACGTCGGCTGCGTTAATTGAAGTCGATCTGGTACAAAAGCCGTATTGCATGCTGAATGACTGAGTCGCCGTAAGCCTTTGCAGCTGCCAAATCAGTATCGTCCCACCCAAAATACATTCCGTTTTCGTGCCAACGGGCAGTTCATGGACGGCACTGACTATCATCTGTTCCGATGATTATAGTGGAGCAGTTGTGGCCGTACGAGGTCAAAGTGGTCCGGAGCGTCCACATCATGACAGACTAGTTCTTGGCCGTCTACTACTTCGTCAAGAATATCCACAAACGACACTGTACCCCCACTGCCATTCCGAATCCTCCCGGTACTTTCGATGGACATCGCTGAGTGTTTTCCAAGAGTCATACTTTGGGAGAATCGCCTTCGTGGCTCTGGCGAGCTCCTCCAATATCACCGCTGAGATCTTCCGAAATTGCTCGCTGATCTGCGATATGCTGACCATGAGCCGATCTGCTCGGATCATCTTGTCCCAGAATGCAACAGTGCCACGGTTGGTGTATGGGTTGTATATGCTGAAGGCCCCTGGTGGGTATATGTTTCGTATTATGGAGAGGAACAACTCGTTTGGGAGGGAGGAAATGGCATTGAAGAGAGAAGCTATCCCGAGGGAAGATTTGGATATGGATTTGGTCTTCTTACATCCCCGATACTGGCTTATAAGTCTCGTGAGTCTCTTCATGCCCATATTGTTGTTTACTATTAGATTTGGAAGCTTTTATGCAGCAATTACTGTCTGCAATTCTGTCATTTTCCTCCAAAAATCTGAAGATTGGCGCTCATGAGGTGCTCTCTATATTGCGTGCGCAAGATACGGTTTCAAACCCCGATCTAAATGTCTCAATTCACTCAAGAAATAGCCCGTGACGTTCAGAAAAGTCTCGGTGTCGCCACCTTCAAGGCGATTAAAGTGGCCTTGATCACCGGCTAACCATTAGCAAGGAGTGACAGTATCCAAGAAAATACATTTCTAGTGGTGCAAAATAATCGCTGCCAAGCGAAGGATTGGGCGGTCAACAGATGCCAACACATTTGGCGAAGGAACCTGGTGCTTCCGCCATAAATCCGTTAATTACTGGCACGCATCCCATAAATTGGATCAATATCCCAGATTTCTCCCTTTCTCAATTGTCCTTGGTGTATCTGTTTGATAACCAGGGCACGTTATTAGCATCGGCCGAAGCAAGAAACATCCTCCATTACGGCCTTAGCAACGACGTGAAGGCCCTGGCACGTGGGGTTACTTGGGCCAATATTCCATTTGCCTTCATAACGGATTTGCGGGAATTGTATTTAGATGTGGTCGTCGCGATGAAGTCCACGATTAAGATAGACCAGGTTGATGGACAAAGCTTCGCAGTGGTGAACATCTTGCGGAGTCCACGACAATTTTGGAAGTCCGCCAAGCGGCATCTTGGCTTTAGAAGGAAAACCATGGCCATGCCACTGCAGGAAGAGAATGATAAAGCCTGAATGGCAAACATCGTTCTAAGCGCGGTCATGACTGGGTATCAACAAACCCCTTGTAAGGGTCGAGTGCTGGAGTATATTGAAGTTTGAATCAAGGGATTGGATTGGGTAGAGGCCATCCATCGCCACGGCTAGAGACAGATATACACAATCTGCATAGCTTCTCACCCACCATCCCTCAAATACCTCTAATTCGTGATCTAGCACACTCAAAAATCCCTATACCCCTTCCCACCACTAGTCATCTCCTCCCCCATCCTCCTATGCTCCTCCCCCGGCCTCACCCACGCCTCACTAGCATCAACCAAAACCCCCTCCCCAAACTTCCTCCGACAAAACTCCACCACCTGTTTAATCTCCCCCACACTCTCCCCCTCCAACCCCTCCAACCCCTCCCTATCCCCCTCCTTCCTCTTCACCAGCCCCTCCACCCTCCCAATAAACTCTCGCGCCCTCTCCTCACCCCCCCACACCTCCTTGAAGACCTCGCTCTCGGCCACATTGCTGTACCACGCTCTCGCGTTGTCGTAGTCGCCTTCTATGCGGTGCAGGATGCCGTGGAGGAACATGCCTTCGTAGGCGGGCGGGGCTTGCATGTGGCGCACGAGGAAGTGGGCGGATGGGAGGTCGGCGTTTAGGATGTGCAGGGCGGCTTCGAGGGTGGGGTGGAGGGAGAGGGAGGAGATTTTGGCGGTTAGAGGTGCGGAGGTGGAGTGGCCTGGGGGACAGAGGGGCGGGGGGAGGGTGAGGATGTGGGCGTAGAGGGTGGAGAAGGTTTCTTGGGGTTGGGAGGACATTGTTCTGATTTTGGTATGGGGAAGGGAGAGTGAAGGAGTTGGGCGAGAGCGGAAGGGAGAGGTGGGATGGTAGACGTCATGATTTTGACGGTGATAGACTTTCAATGCTGAGGCTAGTCTCCATGCTTTGAAGTGGTTCGACAGCATTAGTCAGTGTGATTGTGGATGCAATATGATGTATATCGAATGATGGTGTAAGTTTATATGTTGGGAAAGCCATGCTTCAAAACGGCATCTGTTATCTCATTACAGATAGTGGAAAATTTGGAAAACGATCAGCAACATGGCGCAGCGGAAGCGCGCCGGGCTCATAACCCGGAGGACCCAGTTAGTTTGCCCGCAGCTAACTTTATGATCGTTCAATCTAACTATTTCACTAGCGATGTAAGATAATCGTTAATAACCTCTCCAACTTTCAACTAATATCATCACAGCGAAACGTGGTGTTGCTATCCTTTCTTGCTTTTTTTGGTAGACTACCTAGGAGGTCAAGTCGCAACTCGAAGCTTTAGATGATTTACTAGTGGAATATTGTACTATGTTCAAGGGGTCACGGGGTGAAGGGATCGTCTACCCTTCGAGTACATGCGGTAATCATGCTATACTCGCTCATGTAGCAGATTCTAGAGCAGGTGTTGTTGGCTCCCGTTCATGGTCTGTCTTCTCCATGAAACATATGTTGAATCGGCAGCAGAGATATGGAGTTCTCTAAGCTAATGGTTAGCTACGATGCTGTTCAAGGGTCAACAGCCTGGTAAAGAATGGGACTTCGGACATTGCTTGAGCGTATGAGTTATCAGTTATTCAATACATAGCTGTTTCGGCTTCAGTGATGATTAATAGCGCGCTTGCTAACATGATATCATGATCTCAATGGAAACCGCCACCACCCAAGATGTGCGAGTGTCTATGAATCGTTCCAGAGATGTTCCTTGCTACCTAAGGCTCTCATGTTTTCATTGGCATGTCGTTCTATCCTACGCATCTCCGCCAAGAGTGGTTCATCGGCGGTGACGCGTCGATGCCGGGTCATGCAATGCATGTGAAAGTAGGTGCTTCGACCATGTTTGTAGGATCCACGAAACTTCAATACTGATCCCACCGATAATTGTGTCTCAGCCTGTCTGATAATGACGTGAACAGACACTCATGTCTGGAATTACAAATGGTTCAATTCATGCCGAGGGTTTTGCGCGTCTCTGGGTGTCGAAGCTTGTAAGCGTCCCAAAACTCAGACAGGTATATTGGAGGTGCTTCCTCCAAGATGGGCTCGGAGTTGCTCCCAACATATTTTCGGATGTGACGAAGATGAAAGGAAGTGTATATGCCAATCATATTTGGTACACTTCATGAGTGCCATATATATATCGATCTGAGTACGTAAAGGGAAGAGTCGACGCTTTCTTTGACGGTTGTCTGGATTACTGAAAGGTCTGCTGTACCTCCGGGCGATGCAGCACGACACTTGTACTCGATATGATGGGCCGAGTCTCCTTGGCCGATCAAATGTCGTATCTTTAGCGTAGTCTTCAAGATGTTAGGTTTCTAGCGCTTTGTCCTTACATATCGCCAAAGATCACGGTTCATGCCCTAGGTCTTTGAAGATAATGAAATGGAGCATCCTTCGTAATACATTCAGAGCCCGGAAGTAGGATCATATTAAAGTGGTGCTATAGCCATTTGGTAAGGAGCAGAAAACCTCATCTACTTTACTCGCTATCATCGCTGACATTGAGTTCATTGACATCACTGCCCAATTCTAGAAATTGGGCTAGTCGGGCTTCAACGTCGACCTCCACCTTTTTCAGTCGTTGATAACCTCCTTCACCAGCCGGCCTGACATACTCCTCGACTTCAACAAACCTCGTTTGCTGAATTTGCCTGAATAATTGGAGCATTTCAATAACATTAGAATCATCTTTCATATCGCTCCTCCCTACTGCGAAGACTCCGTGCATTGTCAACCAGTCAGGCACGACTATGAATTTGAAAGTCTGTCGTACCGATGTAGCAGCACATTGGTGCTCGGATAAAAGTTGCAGGATTCGTATGATCAATAGTCTCGTATGTGGAAAACCAAGTCTTGCCTCTCCATCATCATCGGCCCGCCCCCATATAGCAGCTTTGCTTGTCTTCAGCCAAATGTGGCGAAGACGTTGGAGTGAGTGAGCATGTATAAATCCTACGGCATTTTCGTTGACAAGGTCTGTATCAACAGCAGCAGGCTCGTCACTGCGTAGAGGAATGCTGGCGGTATCGTTCCGGAAGAGAATTGGGTGATCACGATTGTTCTCTAGACTGTCATATCGGATCGAATTATTCGTTGCGAGATCCAATTGGAAAACATTTTTATCGTAGAGGAGAGGGATGGTTTCGAAGTGAATTTGCTTATTTACGCAGAGGATGGAGGGATAAAGGTTGAGAGGGCCTCCCCGTCCTGTCCGGTCATGCCAGAGGTTTCTGAGGGGATGTACATTCCCAGGAGCTAGACAGAGAAGCTCTTCGTATATCTTTGTTCTCAATTCTTGCGGTAACGCGAGCAGCGGGGATGGTGGCCAGCTCATGGCCATGCTTGCAGTCTCGTAGTATTATATAAGAAGTATAACGTGAATGAATACTGCGATTAGTGGCAGTGCCTGCAGGTTGGTCACGATGAGCTGCCGGAGCCCGATCTACATATTCTCGGACTAGGCTGATTCTAGGTTAGCTCTACGGTGAGGCATAAGCCTTTATTCTAGAATAGCACCTCGGCAGCTCAATTCCATGCACATCTCCATCTCCATATCGCCTCCGTACCAAGAGATGATAGTCTAAAGCTTGCTGATATGATGATAAGTTTGCCAGATGGGTATGTCCAATAGCTTGCTTTCTGTGACTTCGCGCAAAGTATCGAGCGCTGCGGCTGCTCATGCAACTCAGAAGACTCAGCCCGGACAAGGCTGCAAAGAGCTGTTCATGACCTGAACCCAGCTCATGTCCTTCTACACTGTCTAAACAATTGCCCAACTCATATTGCTGACTGTGAGTATGAGCTTTGGCTTCAGCATATCCGACTTCTTTGCCCTCGGCGGGTTGGCACTGAAGCTGTACGATGAATTCAGAGAGGCGCCTGGGGCTTGCCGGGCTTTTGCAAATGAGCTCTTGTTGTTTCATCAAATCTTAGACAAAATAGGGCACCTTCAAGAGGAAGCCCAACTCCTCGGAGCATTCGAATTCCTCGGAGCATCCGACCGAGCTGCTCTGAAGACATGTGCAGATAGCTGCAAAGAACTCATATACGTGCAGATTTATGGTGCTGCTTGTGTTCCTATCGTATTGCAGAATCCTGGAACGATTCCTAGAACTTCTTCCGAATCTAGTAATTTGATTCTGCAGCGTGGGCCAGACGGCGAGGATCGATTTCTCAGAGCATGGCGTCAAAAATGGGGGGAGAGGAAGTTTGCTGCCAGAATTCCACAGCTTCAGCGAGCCGTCACGGCTCACATCCAAAGTCTGACGGCTTTCTATACTCTCATCATTCGGTACGTACAGTTTCATCCATTTGGGAGCGATCATTGATCAATGGAATGGTTCAGCTTCGGACAGCTGAGAATGCTTGGTTGCCAAGACCGATTGGAGACTCTACATGAACAAACCCAAGAATACCTCGAAGATACCCATAAGTCTATGAAGAAGTCACAGATACGACTCGAAGCCGCTTCCGAGCGTCTCGAACGATCCCAGGCAATAATGAAACGTCAATTGCAAGGTATCCTAGCATCGCAGCAAAGACAGGAAAATCCAATTCTGTCACAAAGCCTTGACGCATCTTCTCCTGAGGGGCGTGAGACATGGATGAATCTAGGTAGACTTTTGAGAGCAGAGGGTATTACTCCTGCAAGAATTAAGCAAAACCCTGAAATTCTTGTCAAAGCTATGAAGACCACCTTACAGGATGACGAGCTATCAAATACTCCACAGTCTTATCATACAGCATGCGAGTCGTTGCCAAACCATCATTCCACATTCACAGATCTAAATGGCAGTCGCTCATTCGCGCAAGATTCAGTCAGCCTCCTTAGTTCTGCACCACCCCGCGGCCCAATCTTCACGAACGAATTTCTGGAGAGACACAACGGGCCGGCACGTTCACTTGACCAAGATGCGAATGTTAAGGATGGACTACGATCTCTCCTACAAGGCATGGACGACTACCGATTGCATGATGACCCTGAAGACGTCAATGAGGATGATGGGATCAATTTAGAAGGATTGAACGGTGATATCGCGACTACCGACGGAATAGTATCTAGGCACTCGAGAAAATTGCCGGACGCGATAGATCAGAACAATGGTTTCTCGGACGGATTTTGCGAGCTACACGGAACACCCACAGTGCATCACGGATTCTACCGTTTCCACTGTAACGACACTTGAGGGAGGATACCTTGATAGAGCACTGTGGGACGCTCGCGGGAGGACGAGACTATAGTAGATAATTGTTTCAGTCCATATTCAAGGTGGAAGAGACGAGTTCTTCAATGGTATCGCGACACCGATATCCCACTTGACCAGGTGTTGAAAGCAGAGTACTAGGACTCTACATTGTGCATTCCATATCTCAATACTGATGAGTTACGAACCAAATCCAATGTTTTTACAGCAAAGATCGAACATAGGAGTCATCAAACACATCTATTAGCTACCGCTATGCATTACCCGTCTACGTAACTCCCAGATGCTTGCAATATTCAAAATACAAGCTCGCTAATATTCCACTTCTCATCTATAACAGTCAACAACTCATAGCTCGCATGCGACAATGCCAGGGGCTGCAAGGCTAACCACGAGGCCAGAGGTGAACATGACAGCAGCACCTTGAAAGCTGAGTGGGCTGGGGCTTGTGCTGGATAAGCCTCCGGTGGTGGAGCCTGAGCCTTTGTTGGTGAAGCTGCCGTTGTCAGTGCCGACAGAAGAGCTCCCAGAGTAGCCGGAAGAGGAATCGCTGCTGGAGGGCCCGCTGTTGCTGAAGCCGCCCCATGTGTACCCACTGCCGGGGGTATATGATGAACCTCCAGTGCTGGAACCGGTCGATGAGGCTTTGACGCCAGGCGCAGTGCCGGATGCCGTGGGGTTGTTGCCCGTGGAAGAGGTGGAGTTGAGAGACATGAAGCGGCCGCAGCGATAGCGGGTGGCACAGTGCCTTGGCTAGTATTGGCTGCAGCTTTCTTATATGCGTCCAGAGTGTTGAGTGAGGGAGGTGGTCTGAACCAATCATCAGTCATACGACCAAGAGGTAAAATCATGGTGGACTCACGCTTGGTTGACGACCATGGCCATTCCCATCCGACAATGACTTCCCTTCGTTTGCGCGCAGTATACACAGATTGGCTTCGTGTCACTGACTGTGACGACGAAGGCCACAGGGTCGGGGCCTGCGCTCAGGGGTTGGAAGGCGGAGAAGAAACCGCCGGCGAGTGGGTGGCAGGGGTCTGCGAAGCTTCGTTATACGACGGAATGGTTTTGGGGAAAGTAGCTGTGTGTTAGAGTGTCGCCGACCGCGATTGTCATTGTTGATGGGCTGAATGCGAGCTTGGCGTCTGCACCGATGGTGAGGGGGATGTTTTTGGCGAGGGTGAGGAGAGAAAGGAGAGAAGGAGAATTGTGGGGATGGTTGAATGCATTTTGTGGTTGATTATCTGGGAGTGTTTCGCGGATGGATGGATGGATGGATGAATGAATGAATGAATGATCGAGGATTCAATATCATTCGGCAAAAGTCAGTTGACTAGAAAAACTACAGAAACGACGTTGATAAGACCCGAATGAAATATACTCAAGGAAATATGCAAGATAGGAAAATAGATGTCCTTAGACTATCGCACAAGAAGACGCAGTCTTCCGTATTCTTATACCTAAGCCACCTCCAAGCAACCGTAAAATATCTATGTGATGAGACTTAAGATACCTACGCGTACCACAGGCTGATATATTCTATGGTATGCCTGCCTCCTTGAAAACAGCAAAACCCAGATATAGCATAAGTAGCAATAAGAAACCAACCTTCCTACTACCAAGATACAAGATACAAGTCTAAGGTAGCTAAGCGCAGAAGCAGGCAAGACCTATTCTATGCTAGACCCTAATCGTCCATTTACATTGTTTACGAATGAGCAAGCTGATCTCCCGCGCGCGGAGGTCATCAGATAAGGTGGCGAGATGTGGCTTTTGCCTCAGTAGGTCAGCGAATGGTCGAAGACTAGGATTGCTTGGGGGTTCGGTTGCCCTATAGGGTATGATGAGGATGGTGTGGTGGTAAGCGCTCGGTTTATGAGGGATGAGGTATGATGGTGGAGGGTTGGATGACTGTGTTTGGTGCGGAGGTCTTTTGGGGGAGGGGATTGGGTCGTTCGGCGTTTGTTATAGGGGGTGGCTAGGTTTTGAGAGGATGATATGTTTGAGTGGGATGGAGTGTGGAAGAGGGATGGAGTCAAGAAGCTTACTTATGATTGGCCTCTGAGAGCAAGGCTTGAACAGCAGGAGGCAAAGTGAATCTGGGATAGGCGCACTAAACTCGTCTGGACCTTCAAGCCTCATTTACCTCACTACCTCAGGCTCGTCAGCCTCATTGAGTCAAAATGATTCAGTGATCATAACATAGTTGAAACACTGAAGCGCTCCCCTACCTTCATCACTCATGGACAGGACTCGCGAATTAGTCATTGTGCAGCTGATAGACTCACTGACTGAAATATATGGTTTGGCTGGGTTACAGTGACTGACATGAAATGCAGCAGTTATCTATCTTTACCGCACCATGATCTTGCTGGACATCAGACAGCTGTCATAGCTTGCAATTTGTATAGACTCGAGGCAGTGGATCGAAGCCTCAACACTTCTCGATTGGATCGTTGCAAGATCAGCACACCCCAGCAATTGATTGCCACCCAAGTATGTTGTAATGTAGACTGCATGCATTCAATGACCGAATCAAAAGCACCGTTTCCTGCTCTACCATACTCTTGATTTCCTCGCCGTGTTCTGTGATAACTGTAATGTCACTGAAGCCTGAACCTCGGAGCACTAAGAGCCTATTTCGCTTCAAAGGTTCACAGTGATCCGCGGCGTCAATTATCTCTTCACGGGCGTCTCCCTATGGCTCTCGCTTCCAGCTATCTGCTCGTTCTCCCAATCGCGCATCGAACGTTCCACTTGATCGACGTACGTGGCAGTCTTGAATATTGAAAGAATTTGATCATCGTGTGGTGTGTACCCGGATTCCATCAGCCTTCTCACTTCCCAGAGACTCGCGTTTGCGGCATCCACAACTTTTGGGTCCCCAGCAAAGTCTTTTCAGTAATCCGACAGAAAGAGATCGGCACAATACATCCTCTTGATGCCTTTGATGCTAGAGAGTGCGCTCTTCAGATCGTTTGTGAGACCGCGAATGGACTCTGGCAAAAAGAAACTCAGGAATGCACTAATCTCCCACATGCCGTCTTCACGGCCTCGTCGGTCTGCAGGTAGCTGGAAGGACAAGCTAATGGTTTCCAGATGATGAGCGCTAGCAAACAGTTGCAGCGCTCTTCTGACAAAAACTCCACCCTTAACCCCTGGGTTTTCCATTGTCCAGAGTGAGGTTTTGGTCGCTGCGAATGTAGGATGCGTAAAGTGAAGCTCAAGGTGGCGAATCATTAGTCTGTTCTGATGCCCTATGGTGACTAGCCAGCCAAACATGAAGATGTAATCGCAGCGAGGAAGCATGCATGCTTCTAAGACTCTCTGTGTAATTCCATCTTTTCTACATTCCTTAGGGTCGAGCTCGGACATCAAGGTTCCGTATTTGGTGTCATCGAAGCAGAAGACATGGCTGCTGTACAGGACTGCGGCCCCTTCGTTGTGGGCCTGCTGGCAAGTTCGCAGTAGTCCCGAGCCGTTGTTTATCGTTCGAGCAGCGAGATCACCTTTTCCACGGCGGCGGAAGTAGGTTGGATCTGGGTTGATAACATTGCCACCGCAAAGTGTCTGAAACATCTCCCCGTATATCATATTACGTAGCTCAAAAGGGAGACCAAAGAAAGGGAAGACCATTTCGACTGTAGCTATTTCACAACAAGTCAGTAAGTGGAGATAAGTTTGAAATGAGGATACTGACAGTAGTATGACAGCCAAGGATCTCTGTAATGTGTGTTGGAACGAATGCTGGTTTTGTTGAAGAAGAATGAAATGGAAGAAGCAACGTGACTAAGAAGTGGTTGGTAACGGGCTTTCTACGACACTAACCTATTTGGTTGCCTCAAGGCTCTAAAGCACGTGATAGTGAGCGCTTTGCCCAGAATCTCTACTTCTTGGTGGCTGATTCCCCAGTCACAGCTGCTCCCTAGGCAAATTTCTATCGAGTAGTCTAATTAATGGCACGTCCTCTGCAAGCTAGAAGAATGATGTCCCATCAACACCGAATGTATATTGGCCGGACAACACTACTGACCTCGACATGATAGACTGTTGACCACCGATGACATGGCATCACTCCGTAGCAACAATGAAACTAAAATCGTCACAAAAGGAGTCGTAAACCTTCCCAAGGAGAACTCATCAACAGGGAGAGCAACGGCTTTCAACACTCCAGATCAATTTGTCCGATCAACATGACGTCGATCTTATTTTACTATCTCATATAACGATTTCGGCAAAGGAAGTCAGCTACATAACCACGATTTGGACTCAGAGCCCAACAGGCACTGGTCTTGCATCGCGTTACACAGAAAGACATGTTCCTTGTGAGGCAAGCTCCACTAAACGTAACGGAACAGGAGAATATGCTACAGATAAGAGACCCACAACATGACAAAGCTCACCTACAGTCTAGTAATTGAGGCACTGGACGAGCAATCTGACAAAGAAGCTGGCGCTAGCGGTGATGTGGATCATCGACACACACCATCTGACCAATGTGAATGTGAATACTATGCCACACGTGAAGTAGCAATGGTGAGAATGAAATGATACAACTTGACCATTCAAAGAAGAAGGAGCTGGAAGTTGGATCGAGGCAACCACGCCATATCGATGGACGATCCGCGAATAGTGCCACCGCTATGATGGAATCCTTTCACGACGTTTATAAGGGAACCTCACAATTTTGAATAAGCTTTTGCAGAGGAGCTTCAGCTTTAAACTGGGTTCAGTAAGGCCTTCGACCTTAGGTGGATGAGTATACTTGATGATAACATGACCAGAGTTTTGCACGAATCAGGAACGTTTTTTCATTCCGGTCCTTGAACTGGGGTAATCCCGTACTCTTCGCTCTTGGCCGTTCGTTATCTTTCTTGATGTCCTGTCTACATCGGTCATAATCTTACTCAAGGCAGAACCTGGGTACTCAGCTCACATTCTGCATGCCGGCCAGTAATTGTTCGAGAAACCTCCTCAAATCATTCCTATCTCTGGCTCCCTTCAACCGCAGGTCCAAAACTCTCCAAGAACCGCCATAGAATCTTCTCCCTCCACCCTTTCTTCTTCCAATCATTGGCCTTTTCCCTCGGGAACTTACCCACAACGTCAAGCACAGTATCATCATGCGCAAGAACAGTGAAAACATTATCGTACCCGTCAAACTCCCCCACCTTCGCCACACTATCCTTCGCAGCTTCCACATCCTTTGCAGCCGCTGGACTCGGTAACAGAAACGGCTCCGTCGACGCCCTCTCCGACGGACGCAGACGGTGTATTGACGCAAAGAGCGAGCCAGGACATACACCAGCATGAATGCTCGGTATAGGTGACGGATCGACAACCTCGGGCAAGGGAAGGTACGGCGTCGGTCTAATCACACCACCATGATGTGCACAATCGCCGCCTAGAAACATGAACGTGTCCGGAGCCGTACTAGTCCGACATAATCCGCACATGTGTCCTATCGCATGACCTGGCGTGTCCAAAAGGTAGAAACTCCCGTCATCGAAGAAGTCGATGGCGTTGAACCGACCGAGCATCAGGCTCGAGTCTTGGAATGATATTTCGCGGAGTGTGCGCCCTTTGTATGCGCTTTCTGAAACTTCACCATTGGGGTTGCTGGGGAAGCCGGGAAGGAGCGCCTCTTTGAAGCCAGGACCGACGATTAAGTCGGTGGAGGGTGGAAAGGTGGAAGGGTCGCCAGTGTGATCCCAGTGATGGTGGCTAACCCAACGGTCAGCATCATACAGGATATATACCATCAATCGCGTTTTTCTAATAACAACCCAACTCAAATACCTCCATATAATACCCCCAACATCACCCAGATCCACCCCTCCCTCCCGAAGTATCTCCGCAACATCCTTCCCCACACTGACATCCCAACCCCTCCCCTTAATCCTCGTCACCACCGCTCCAGGCCCATTCTCCCAATCCTTCCTAACGCCAAGATCGAACAGGAACTTACGATGAGAGGGCGGATGTTCGATGAGGAAGGAGAGGGCGGGACAGGTCAGGTGGTTGAAACCTGCATATAGGGGTTCTACGAAGGTTTGGGATGGGATGTTGGAGATGCGGGAGGTGGTGTCGATGATTGAGATGGTGACGGTGGAGGTGGAGGGAGGGATGTGGAGGGGGGGTGGGGGGGTGGGGGTGGTGGACATGGGTGGGGATTTATTGAAGAGATGGATGGATTTGGAGGATATAGGGACTATTCGCGGGATGGAGCAGGTTTTGGAGGAGTATTACTTACAGGATAGTTTCATATGCTACAACGCAAGAGGATCGAATTCCATGATTCCCCCACTATAGAGCTAGCGTATTCAAAACCCTTGCGACTCCTTGGCGCTACTATTATCCTAGAACCACAACCCCTGATGAGGGGTAATTGGACTAGCGTTGGAAAGCATGTATTTAGGGAGGCGGATACCCCTATCATTTACGGCAATTTATCCGTACAACTCTATGATAACCAAATTGCCAAACCTCGAAACCCCAATCGCCCAGGGGGTATTACTGCTAGAATGCCCCCCCCTCCCCCACTAGCCTAGGCTGCAGGCTAGCGGCCCTTAGCTGCAGGGGTCCGAATGCGCCAGCCGATATCCTAAACCCCAAAGTTTACGAATGAAGCCCCCGAATTATCGGGTTAGGTCACCTAACTAAGGTTCTGATCTCGACGTGGTTAACAGTGTGCTGCGGGCGCCCTAGGGTTAGCCACCTAGCTTGTTGATCCTTAGGGCCCTATCACTCGGGGCCTAGTCGGGACGGGGTAAACTTGGGCGATTGGGGTTTCGAGGTTTGGCAATTTGGTGTTTTGGGTTATCATAGAGTTGTACGGATAAATTGCCGTAATCATTCCTACTCCTTAGCAACCCCCATAGTAGCAAGACGATATCAGACGATTTCCACACACCTCTCCAATCATCCAGCAGCTTACCACAATCCACCCCGCACGATTGACATTATACATCATACTCATCACATCATTCAATAGTACTTGACCTTCTGCCAAATCAAGCAGATTGAGAGCGTAAGATAGTATACCATCATAAACTTACCTTACATGAATATATACATATATACATATAATGAAATGATATTATCATATCCGTCTAGAATAGCAAAGATTGGTTATGGGTATGGGTTGGTAAAGTATTTTGTATCAAAGATAAGTACAACATAATATGCTGATGATTGCACATCGCGACTCTCAATACGGAAAATTGAAAGACGATGGACGCGAATCTCTCAGCCTCCGCAACATCCTGAACAACCTGAACAACAGCCGCGATTGTATGTGATATACAAGATCCAAGACACCATCTCTTGACAAGGATGAAACACCCCAACCACAACCCACACAACCACCACCTTCCTCAGCCTCCGCAACATCCTGAACAAGGACCGCGATTGTACACAAGATCCAACACACCGTCTCCACACAAGGGCAAACCACCCCAACCACAACCCACAACCCACACAACCACCACCTTCCCCCCATAACTCACTCCCCATCCACCCCCCCACCCACCTTCCTCCCCATCAAAACGCTATACTGCCCCCCCGCCCCCGCCCACACCACCACCCTCCCCCTAACAGCCGTATTATCAACCACACACGCCCTCTCCACCTCCTCACACTCCTCCCCACCCCCCTGCCCTGCCTGGCCCCGGGCATTGAACCCCCAACTCCACACCCTCCCATCCCGCCCAACCGCGATACAGTGATCCGACCCCGCAGCCGCAAACACCGCATCCACGCCCGGCACCTGCGTCGCCGCCTTTAGGATCCCCGGACGGCCGCGAGCGTCGAGAACGATGTCGTTGTTGTCGTCGTTGGTGGCGGCAGGGAGGTTGTGGAGATCGAGACCGGTGGCGAAGTTGTTGAGACGGCCCCAGGTGAGGCAGGCGCCTGTGGCGGTGGTGGCGATACTGTGGTGGTTGCCGCCTGCGATATGCGTGATGGGGCCGTGGGCGCGGAGGCTGGGGACGGGGGTCGGGCGGAGGATGTTGAGGAAGTCGTTTTCGCAGGAGAGGGAGGTTATGCCCGTCTGGCAGTAATTGTTCAAGCCCCAGGCGTAGACGTCGCCGTCTTTGTGGACGGCGAAGGAGTGGTCGGCGCCGGCGCCGATGTCGATGATGTTTTTCTTCAGGCCGATTGATTGAGGTAGGAGGGCGGTTAGTTCGTTTCGTTCGTTGATGCGACGGCCGAGTTGGTACTTCTCTCCCATGCCCCAGGCGAGGACGGCGCCGGTGGTGGTTAGGGCGATAGCGTGATTGCTGCCAGCGGCGACTTTGGTGATTTTGTTTGGGGTGGGGATCAGCGCTGGGAACCGTTGGATCCATACTGTGGGGGAGAATGTCGAGTCTCCGTCGACGGACTGGGGAGAACGGATGAGTGATACGTTCAGCGTGCAATGGACAGGGGTTCGTACCTTGAAAGTTCCCCAGCCGTACAACAATCCATCGTCAGTGAGCGCAAAACTCGCATTATCTCCGGCCGCCACCTGAGCGAATACCGTACCAGTGGGAAACAAAGAGGCGTCGATCTCAGTTGGCGTCGACTCTTTTGGATTGAGGCCGCTCGCTTCATCTTCGCTCTCACTGTCGCTCTTATTTGCATTCGGATCGACCCACGCGGCTTCCCATGTTGTATCTCTGCCCAGCGCACCGAGATCGTTCACTCCCCAGCTGAGCAATTTGTTATCGTTAGTCAGCGCAATGCAATGCATGCCGCCTGCGGCGATTTGCACAATGCCAGCTGATGAGAGGATGGGGTTGAGGCGGGGACGATAGACAGGGTCTGGCTTCGACCCGGCGCCGAGACCAAGGCCGCCCTGTTCATTGGTGCCGCACACAAAGACATCGGTGACTTCGGTCGGAGGATGGTTAAGTATGATCTTCGCAGCGATAGCTTTAGCTTTGGTGGTTTTCGCTTTGGATGCTTTCGCCGTAGCAGCTTTTGGTTTCGTGACTTTATCAACTTTTCGGGTTTTGCGAGAAGTAGTAGCTTTTGTTTTCTCGGTAGCTTTGCGCTTGGTATTCGTTGCTGGAGCCGAGTATGCGAAATCCTCAGGCTTCTTGACCGCTCTTGGAGGTTGGGTGCGAGTCATTTTGGCTTGAGAGAAAGGCTGAGCTGTGAGAGCGATAGGTGTAAAAATTCAATACAATTGAATGAAAGAGGATATGCAGATACTTGAGAACTAGCCAGCTAGCTTTGAACGATTGAGAAGCAGAGGTGTTGGAGGAAATCAAGGTGTTGATGTGCTTTATGAAGTGTACGAAGGCAAGTTGAGATGGAGAGAAAAAGAGAGGAGAGGTAAGCTGAATACATCGAGCGACTCACAACAACATCATGGAAGATGGCTGGTCATACCTATTGTGTGAGAGATGGCTGGTCGAATTTTATTGTGTTAGATGGTGGCTGGTTAGGGGTCTATTGTCATTATGTGTTTCAAGTTTCCCATTGTCATTTCACTTCATTTCTTCTGTACCAAACGGGCCGTTTCCCACCCATCCCCCAATTTAGCACCAAGGCCCTTCACGCCTGCGCAAGTAAAAGGTATCCACTATGAATATTGTAGACAGCCAGGTTTAATGGAACTGTACATTCGACAATGGTAAGAGCTCAAAAAGCCAACGATTCGCACACCGAAAATCGCTTATAGTATCATGTGAACAACTGGTTTGAGTCTCCAGGCAGAACGGTGGTCTATACAACGTAGGAACAAGCTACCAACGCCTTTGCTGCGAATGCAAAAAATCCCCACTCTGTCGCGGTACGCCTGGTCAAGAGAAAGGCCGGCGCTGCGTAGTCGATCGTAATGTGCCGCGATGCTGCTTAGTATCAAAGCATTGCTTCTTATGGTTTGATGAAATACAAAAGGGAGTGAGTAGCTGGTCATCACATGCGCCATCAGGACATGCTCTACCTCCTGCTATGTAGCCCTTTGGGAAAAATGGGCAGAATCGGGGACTGTCCAAAGGTTAAGAGGGATCTCTGTCAGAACACGGCGGCAAGTCCGCTCTTTGACTGCCTCTTGCTGAAACGTTTACCCATGAACGAGTCATCTCTGCTAGACTGATGCTTCTGGAGGATGTGACGGTTAGATAGACTGGGCCCGCTTTCGATAGGACCTGGTGAATCAAGATCGAGACCTCGTGATGACGAAGGTGGGCCGGATTGCAGCTCCCTAAGAGCATCTTCACCAGAGTATGAATTCGATATGCTTTGTGAAAGTGCAAGCTCTCGAGCGGTTTCGATGATGTCAAGCCACTCTTGTGCAGAAGCTGAAGTTGCTGAGCCATCAGATTTCGCACCATTCGGGTCTTCAAAGCTGAAGTGCTTGTCATGCTGTTGGCAGTATTAGAACGCAACCCGCTTCATCCATTGTATTTGGAGTACCTACTGTGTCGACGCACCAATACGTCAGGCCTTTCGGATCCTGTAGCTTTCTCCAAGTACAGCCTGCGATCAGTAGCGGTATCTCGATCTTAGACTTCTTCTCTTCACCTCCAGCCGCCACAATGATGATGCGAGCGCTGGATGTAACCATGACCAGACGCTGGCGTTTCTTTGGTGTATTACTCCCAAAAAATCTCGAGAATTTTCTCGGCGTGTCAGAGTCACCCTTTTGACCGCCATTCTTGTCATTCGGACTGTGTGGAGCTGGAGAAGAATTCACAAGTAGATTTCCAAGCTTTAATATCCTTTCGTTGTTCCGGGTCAGCACGGGCGACCATTCGATGTCAAGCTGACTAGGTGGCGGTAATTCGGTGATGATAGTGGGGCTCGGTCGTGGCGCACTGTTGCCTGCTCCATCGAAGCGAGTGGCTGATGTGCTATGTGATGGTACGATGTTTGGTGGTAGGCTGTTGCTATTATTCTTGGTATATGATCCGCCGTTGGCCCTCTTTGGGTCTGCTATTCCAGGAGTGAAGCTCTTTAGCCTAGGCGCCTTTTGCTTCCATAGTCCGCGACCCCAGCTCATCCCATCAAAAAATTCGTGGTTCTTGATGTGTTCAATCGACAAGCGACTGGCTGGATCAAGAACGAGCAATCGTTCGACCAGGTCTTTCGCTACTTCCGGAAAGCCTTGAGGAAATTTGTAATCGAGGGCAACAATCTTTTGGAAAGTCAAGTACTCATTACCAGCTTTGAAAGGGGGTCGACCAGCCAAAAGTTGGTATATGATGCAGCCGAATGCCCACAAATCGCTGGCTTTACAAGCCCGCTTGTCAGTGAGGAGCTCGGGGCTCACGTATTCAGCGGTCCCAACAAATGAATTTGCCTTGTTGTCCTTGGACCCATCCATTGGATCCCCGGCGCCAGGGCCACTGTCGATGGCTCCATCTGCCGGAGGCTTTTTGGGCATATCGAGGATCTTGGCCGTGCCAAAATCCGTTATCTTAACATGCATCTGATCGTCCAGAAGGACATTCTCCGGCTTCAGATCACGATGTATAACCCCTCGCGCATGCATGTAGTCGATGGTGTCTAGGATTTCAGCACCATAGAACCTTGTGCACTCTTCATCGAATGTGGCCATCCGCTTGAGAACACCCAACAACTCTCCGCTACTGGCGAGGTCCAGGACAAAGTACAATGACAGCTCATCTTGGAAGGTATAGTAAAGTCGCACGACTCCCGGATGGTCGGTCAACCGGTTGAGCGTGTCTTTCTCAATGCTTACATACTTCACTTTCTTCTCTTTTATAATATGTTTCTTATCAAGCACCTTGATTGCATATTCCTTGTTCGTTTGTCTGTCTGTCGCTGCTATGACCGTACTGTAAGAGCCCTCTCCTAATGTCCGCCCGAACTGAAAGTCTTTTACGCCTTTCTTTATGTGTTTCAATACCGGTTTCCCATTGGGGTCCAATTCCTGGCGTATTCCGACAGCGGCACCTCTTTCTTGCCATTCTTCGCTACTTTTCAGAGGTCCATCCTCCATGCCATAAGGCGAGCCTGGGGTTGGTGTTGCCGCAGGTGACCCCGAATTCCCGAGCTGTCCACCTCCCATGCCCCACGAGCTCTTGCGTATGGGCAGTACAGTGCTACCGTTATACGTTTGGCTCTGCCGATAGGCTCGATCTGTATGGGTTGATTCCATCGTAGGCACTCCAGCTTGCATTGTTGCCGACGCGCCTCTCGAACTCGTTCTCTGCGGCATGCCAAGCATAGACGAGCGCGATGTTTCCTTGTGTAACCGGTATGATCCTTCTCTTGATGGCTGAGTCCCATTAGGATTCGAGGGCTGAGTATACATACTAGAGACGGGACGAGTACTCGAACTGGGATGCCGCTGATTTTGAGGCATCATTGTTGGGTATTGAGGGAACTGAGCTTGTTGCTGGTCTTGGTAAGTTAGGGGTATAGATTGCCGATTCGCATGCCGCTGCGCATACGATGAGAGCTCTTTTGGCTTGGGGATAGAAGGGTTTTCGAGCGGGCTGGGCTTCCGCTCAGGAATCGTGTCTGTAGAGAAAGTCCTTGGATCAAAGCCCAGGGGAGATGGGGATCGTATGAACCCGTTGCCAGGCAAGGATGGCGCCAGTTGGGGACTTTGCTCGTCTCTTGGGCTACTACTCGTGAGACTGGAAGAGGGAAGCGGTGACAGCGATGGCTCTCGGGTTATACATTCTCTGGTCGAGCCTGGTGAGCCGCTGTCCGGATTCGCAATTCGCAAGCCGCCGAGCGATTGGGTAAGGTTCATGTTATTGGCCATAGCGGTCTACTTGCTCAGGATCATGGATGAGACGATTGTCCTGGGCAGTGGTTTCGTGAGACAAAGACTGGCAGCCCAATGCCACAAAGGAAACTCTGTGCAACATAGACTAATAGACCGGTACCTGAATGGCGGAAGTAATGTCAGTTGTTATGCACACCTCTGCCTTACCCAATCCATACTGGTTTACCGGCTGTCGATCTCTAGCATGACATAAGGTGGTTACTTTAGATCTTGCCCATAGATCTGTTCCTTACAACACAGGTACTCTGTCTGGTAGAGTTGGAAGCCGCTATCCTTCTCCGTGCTAGAAGTTGACTGATGAGAATCAGAGGTGAAGAGCAAAGTCTCCGGGACTTTCGATAGAATATTCCAAGGCGTGGCCAAAGCTCGTATTCATGCGTGGCCTCTGGCTAGGCAGCGACTGCCATGAGGATGGAAGTACGTCATGCTGCAAGTATCTGAAAACCCTCAATAATGCCTCTTCGTCAATTGATCATCAGATTGCTAATACTAAGACCCAGCCGTCTAACACTCCCTAGGGTAGCTGCCATCCTAGGAGCCTCCTAGACCATTCATGATGTTGCTCGAAAGGACAGCCACGGCAGCTGTGCTGAGATTTAGGTTGTCGCTCTTGCATATCCTTGTCTTTTAATTCTAGTGCTTCAAACGGAGGATACGATGAGCGAAATCTGGCTACATTGGCCGGTGCCCTTGGTGTCCCGAGTCGATCTTGCGTTTCCCATCATGAGCAGGAATCACAATTGCTCCTTCCCATGATCCCAAAACCAGTCATGAACGACCTTTTCCTGCCAGTTCATTTGTCTCCTCGTGTTGTTCGTATCTACACATACATCTCCTTCATTGGCAAAATGCTGCGACTGAACCCAACGCAGATTAGGCTGGACAAGCGAGACCTGGACTGGCATCTACCCCGTCATGCAGAGCGTCAGGCTCAGAGGTCTGCAGTGCCTCGGCGTGATATGAACGATGAGACTAAGCGAAACACCTCAAAAGATCAACGACAGATTGGTTTCCCTGATTTCTTGCCGTCTCCCAGTATTCCTCTCTCGTCCATGTATATCGATCCCGACAATGGCCCTAACAGTGAAATCTTCTCGAATGACCCCGTCCCTCTCCAAGATCGAGTCTACTGGGATGGATTCTTTGCGCAAGTTGGCACTCCAACGACCCTACAAACAGCTCCTACAGCAAGGGCTACGATTGTTGACCAATCTAATGACTTCCTCAATAGCACGCATTCCGCAAGAGCATCCATTGAGCTGGGCTCTATATCCATGGATGATGGCTCGGACAACGAACAACCTGCCTCCTCCGATATTCCGAGCGAACTTCCATCTGCTTCAGACTCATCAAACTCGGCCAGTCATCGCGGCACAATGACGGCGGTGTCTGAGCAGCAGTTACCCTCGGAAGACGTGGGAAAGTCCTCGTCCTCCAGACAGCGCCAGTCATGGATTCCTTGGCGCCACAAATCAAATCAAGTACAGGATGGAGTCCGAGCCTTGCTCGGTCATGTCAGTCATAGCTTGTCAGGCAGCATGGCTGTTGATGGACCCTCTGACCGTTACTCGAGCCAAGATAGAGAGTCATCAAGGTCCACAAGTGGTGATCTGGGTCCGGATCTGGATGATGGACTGTACGGTAGCCGTCGGGATAGAAGGACCTTTTCTGGAACTGAAAGCCGGGAAGTCACAGCAGAGGAGCATCTGGAGCCTCCAACATATAGACTTCCTTATCGGCCTGCTTCACCGCCACCTCGAGCCATCGGACACCCACGTCACATATCGGGGAGCCATCCAAGGTCTTCTCTGTACATAACAGAAGCCGCAGCATCAAGCTCTCCAGAGAGACGTCCAAGGACCCCACCAGACTACAATCCCAACGCTTTCGTAAACCAAGGTCTACTTTCTTTACCTCCAAGGCGGCCAAGAGCGTACAGACCTCGGAGTCAGACCTACTCTTACGCCGAGTCTCTAGACTTACCTAACTCCATAGTGCCACAGTTGGATGGTCCATCAACAGCTCGAGGTACTACTACTCGGCTTCCATCAGTGCGAGTATGTAATCCTCAGACCAATAAATGCAGTCCTCGTGCCCAGTCTCTGAGCCATTTTGGCATGAGAATACTACTATGCTTACCAGTTGAGCACCAATACTGACACTGCGATATGCTTAGGTATCACATCCGGCCAATCGAACAGAGACATCACCATTAGTCCCACTGACTAGCCATCAATTATCGGTCTCCCCAGCGCGAGCTCAGGAAAGTCACCTGCCATCGTCGCCTCCAGCATTGCCAACGAATTGGGGGCAAAGCATCCTTGCCCCAGCAAGATCGCCTTATAGCAACTCTTCACCAGCATCGCCCCATGACCCTATCGCGGATCCCAGCTATCGCTCGAATGGTAGCAGATATTCATCGCACAGTCGTCCCCCTTCTGTATATCGTCCCATCGATTCTTCGCCTGGCTTGATTTATAGCTAATCATCAACACAGTCTCAACGGGATCTTAGCCCATATGCGGCTACGTTCTATCCTCAGGGTAATGGCTCTACACAATTGTTTCTACCACCACCCTTCTCGGCAACCTCCCGTAACGTATCAATCAGCTCCGCCTATCCGCCATCCTCTCCAGTATCTCGACACGTTTCACCTCAGCGTCATCTGTCAAACAGTATCTCCCCTTCGACTGCACAGTATGTTCATTCAGATCACCAGCCATCACCAAGCGTCTCACCTACCGCTGCACCGCCTCCTAGGCGCATCGCAGTTTATGATGACCGCCTCTCTCCCTCTCTGCAACCACAGACTCCTGCCGGGTTACCTCGGAATGGCGTGCCTGCTATGTCAACTCAAAATCCATTTCTAACCGCACCTGTTGGTAAGTCATATCCCGGCGGCATAACCTCTAGGGGACATCTCGACGTCGTACCCTCTCCATCACTGTCTCCAAAGCTGATGGAAAACTACAGGTACGCTCCATAGGAGCAGGGCCGTGGATCGTTGGCAAGCTTTTGCTACGCCTACTAGGAGGCCCGGTGCTAGGGAATGGTACAACCGGGACTTTGGAAGACCGGAAGCGGATCAGGAAAATGATGGACGCATGACTGATCTGGAGAGAGGTGCGAGAAGGGGAATGCGTGAGGAAGGCTGGGTAGCGCCGCTGGGGGAGAACGAATGGGGGACTCCTAGTCCGTAGATGGTTGGTGCAGCTGCGTCGAACTCATCTTTGTTGGGCTCGAGTATTGGGTTCGTGAGCGTTGCGTTTGGATATTTTTGTGGAGCAAGCGTCGGGGTAATGGGATGGAGTAGGTGGTTCGCTGACGCTGCAGCTGGCTTTTTGGGATGGTATTCGCTTGAGGGTTAGAGGTGGGAGATGGGATTGTGTAAAGGTGCTTTGGACGCTCTTTGGAATGGTTCCGCTTGGGGTAGAGCTTTAGGAATAGGGTTGGAAGAGAGGCGCTGAGTTTCTCGTTGAAGGACTAGATATTATCTGTATCCTTTGAAGAACGTAGCGAGTATTCCAGGGCCCCTGATTGTAGAGATCATTTACAAGCTCATCTAGCATGTATTAGTGCAACTCTCCATCTATCTGATTCTTCGCGAGGTATCCGCCAAAAAAAGCAAACGCTCGCATATGACACGTCTACAACATACGTAATGTACAAAGCCTGTACATGTCAGAATCCACCCATCACACATGAAGCACTCACTTCCGAAGAATCAAGAGTGATGGAATCATCTCCCACAAGAAATCTTTTCCTTGGAAGACATCCTCTTATGCCCCACCGTCCCATTCCCATTCCCATTCGTCATCACCGGCGCTTTCCCCTCTTTACTCCCCGCCGTCGTATTTGTATCGGGCATCAACGGCTTCCCTTCATCCCTGATACCCTTCCGACTCTTGAAAAACTGCGCCCCATCCACCAATCTCCGCTCATGATTGACCCGTCCGTTGACGAAATCGGGATAGTTCAGCGTCAGTTCCGCCGATCCGTTGACGATGTGATCCGCGGCCTCGACACCCAGCATGAAACTATGATCTTGGTTACCGACTTCGTAGCGCCAGCTGCCGAAGCGGCCGCGGGAGTAGATGTCTTTTTCTTGGAGGCGGGGGAGGAGTTGTGTGAGGACGGCTTCGCGCTCGAGAGAAGGGGTCGGGTAGCCGTGGTCGAAGCGGCGGTGGTAGGTGGATACGATTTCGTCGGTGGGCTGGAGCATTTCGGTCGCGACGAGGCCTTTGATGCAGTCGGCTAGCATGTTGGCGTTGTCGACGGGCTTCATGGAGGATTCGGAGACTTCGAGCATGATGGACCAGTATGGGCCTTCGCGCGCGGGGGCGTCGGGGGTTTTTTCGCCGGAGGCGAGTTGCAGGGTGGGCAACTTTTTGGAGGCGGCAGGTTGGTTGTTTGGGGAGTAGTTGGAGAAGATGGTGGCGCGGTAGAAGGGGCAGTCGGGTTCGGGGAAGTAGAGCCAGCATTTGTCGCCGATGCGTGAGGGGCGCTCGCCGCGTATGCCGACGCCGATTATATGGGTGGAAGAGTAGAAGAGGTCTTTGCTAAGGGAGATGAGGGATTCGTCGCCCATCATTCGGACGAGTGAGTCGACGCCCATGGTGTTGACCAACTTCTCATACTTGATAGTGTTGCCGTTCTCGAGGGTGACCTTCTTGGCGTCTGCGTCAACGCTCTTGACTGTGCCGTGGGAGCCGAATTGTGTCTTCTCCTTTGGCAAAGTGTTGGCGACAGCAATCCAGATGCTGCCCGTACCACCGTGTGCTGGAAAGCGGAAGGTGGCATTGGGGCCCCAGTTGCCGGCGGTTTTCTGCAGAATGACATTCTTGGTGACGGTCTTGAGATCAGGCGCAGCAACGCGCTCTCCGAGCCATTGGCATTGCATCTGTTTATATCAGCCTACCGCTTATTGCATATTCTTCGCCTTGCCCACCTTTGTCGTTGGTACAGCCCAGACCTTGAAATTATACGGTCTCATGAACAGATCCGCGATGCCCGTTCCCATCATGCGCACAATCCATTCATCAAAATTCTTCGGCTTTGTATTGGACACGCGGGCTTCCAATGCTGCATCAATCATACCATCCATGCAGTCGACCTGCTCCTTCTTTGGCAACATGGATATGTTGTTCTGGAAAGGGTATGGTACCCAAAGATTCTTGCAACGAACGTAGGAAATACGCTGATGTGTGTACCAATCATCTGGCTTGGGCAACGCCTCATCAATGCAATCGTCGAAGTATTTGTAGTGGGAGAAGATGACGTGCCCGCCGACATCGTAAAGCTGGCGGCTAATCAGCATCTGGATTGATCAATTGACACGGCATTGGACGTACAAAGCCCTCAGACGTAATATCTGTAGATGCCAACCCGCCCGGCGTCTCATTGGAATCTATTATCAACCATGATGGCCCATCCTGCGCTATGCGTGAGCGTCGTCACTACTCCGTGCCTGTGATGAACGACGCACCAGCTGATGGAGACGTTTTGTTGCTCCCAGACCGGTTGGACCAGCGCCAATGACCAGTACGTCGACTGAGCTGCAGTTTTTAGCAGGGTTGCAAGCTGTATGGAAAGTGGCGACACCAACATATCTGATTTGCCCATCTTTTGTAACCGTTCAGCGCTTGAATCTCAATGAAAGCAATTTGGACAAGTGGCAAGCCAACGCTCTATTTACAAGTTCATAGAAACACAGTGTAGGATGAAAACGACAGTGTTAAATGGGACCATAACGTTGGGAACAGGAAGGATCGAACATGCAAATGGAAACATTGCTAGCGTGAAATCTAGATAGGGCAGCCCCTAGCGGCCCAGAGTTGCGGGGGCGCTAGACCTATTCTGGTAAGGTAAGTTGCAGATCGCTAATCCGAATACGGCAGCTTTCGATAACATGTATCCAGCATGAAAACACTATAAATCGACCTCCATCATGCGAAATAGACGGTGATGCATACGAAGAATGGCGAGATCCCAAAAGTGTCGCTGTCAACCGTGAAAGTTTTTCACGTACTTCAAGTTCGCGACAAGATCTTGCAGGCCCTTTACAACGCCATTATTAGCATATTAGAAGACGAGCGACGGATATGACACTTAATCGAACGTTCGGGGACAGAAGCTTCTATCTGTGTAGGAACTGACAGCTTGTAGTCTTTGAGCTCGAATGAATAAATGCGCTGAGGGCACGGTACTCGAAATGTGTTTCTTCACAGTGTTCGCTCCCGCGAGACTTGCTCATCGTTGAGATTGGACTGCTTGTGTAGGATTTATGAATACATGTGAACATCTCAAGGGGACTGCTATCTTTCCCGGGTTGCCTATCAGAAGTTCAAACTTGCTCTCGGGCTATTGGAGATAGGGTCCTAAACAACATTTCGACCGGCTATGAGCTAGATCTTTGGCTCTAGTTTGCTAGAGTTGACTTCATAGACTCGCCCGTTCCAATAGCTCGCCTAGACAGCAGAGGATAACTACGTAATGAAAGCCCCCGTAATGACACTGAGCATGACAAATCGCATCCAAGTGCCGGCGCTCGCCATGGTGAGAGCCGAACCACCAGTGAACGTACTGGGCGCTGGAGGTACCGACACGGTTGCGTTACTGGCTTGTGTTCGTACCCCGCTCAAATTCGCACCCTCGTTGATACCACCAACAGGGGCGCACAGACGATAAGATAAATCAGTAACGACTGCACTCACGAGACTTTGTCAGTATGATGATTCCCTGTAGGTCTCCTTCGGATCGGGTGGGGGCCACATACTTTCCAAGTCTGAGGGACTGCAAGTGGCTACCTCGCAATTACCGAGAATGATGGAGGCGGGTGGATTGCAGAGACACGATACATTCTGACTACCACAGCCACCGTATTTGTTGGCAATCGTGCAGTTTTGCTATTTTGGTGGAAAGGTCTCAGCGAGCCGTCCGATGTAGGATCGGGTCTTGAAAACTCATTACTCACAGCACAGGCGGGATAGGTGGCGAGGTCGAAGATATCCTTCCCAGTAGTTGCTGCCGCAGCTACGGATGTTGCAGATGCAATAGCTGATGCGACCCTTGTACTCAAAATACTGTCGTTACTGTAGAGTGGCCCGCACAGTTGCTGCGCAAGGACTTCCGTGGCTATATTGCTATTGTTTCAGCAGAGCATTTCGAGTAGGGCAAAATATGACCTACCCTGATAGTCCGCAGCATTACAAGTAACCTTCTCGCAGGCGGCATTTTGACTCCGAAAGTAAGCACCGCAAACGCATTCGATCTTGCTCGCGTCACAACCAGGTATGGTAGCTGCTAGGAATGGGGCTGTTTCGTTGGAACATATTTGCTGGACAGGGCTGAGTATGGTAGCAATGACTCGAGACCGATATGATCACTTACAGCGCAAATAGGGTATGTTAGTATATCGGAGGCATTACCAATCGATGTTGTCATTGGTGTAACGAGAGTAGGCACGGTGGGAGATGCGCTCGGGGATTGCGCATTTGCGATGGTAGTGAAGACAATGGAGAGTAATGTGAAGACTGATGCCATCTTTGATTGGCCTGTGAATGTTCTAGAGATTGATGAAGAACATTGGGTTTAGTGTGGGCAATGACTCTTATAGAGCGGTTGGAGCAAATACAGAGTTGGCGGATAGTAGTATGGGTGGCACGAGAGGTCGTCCCGTCATCGTTTCAATTCGACGCATTTCACCGATACGAGAGTAGTGACACACCTCTAAACGTTATTGTAGCTTGAAAGGAGAAGTACGAGTTCGTCCACCAGCATATTTGCAGCGCTTACCCGGCGTTGCTCGTAGATCACGTGTAGATCGCTGCAAGAGGTAAAGCTAATGCGAGTGTGCCTGCAGCACTGACTTCCATCGTGGGGATCTTGATGATCGATCAGATTCAAGAAGTGCAATGACCAAAAAGCGGATGTAGGGCTTTGTGTGATTGGAGATAAATCGTATCATGAAGAGTATGAGTTCCAAAGAGATCTACCACTTGTGAAGAGCTTTTTCTCTTCTACTGTGGCTGATCTCACGCGAGAATTGAGATCTTATATGTCGAAAGCAGCAAGAACATAAATGACTCATAAATCCAATCGGCCCAAAAATGGGGCATTTGCCGCACAGCATATGTAAACATGTGACAAGAGAGTGAGGAATTGTGATCAGGGTCCTCGCTATAGTATATTCAGTTACCTGCCTCATTACCGAAAAGATCACGGTGGATATAATTGTCGAATTCGTTGAAAGGAACTTCTGCTAGTGAAAACCTACTCGAAATCGACGGTTTGCGTCCGTTTAGTTGCATCCCTATCAGTGGACTTGGTCGGATGATGATCATCATAGCAATAATTGGATTTACCGCGATCCTCATAGGTACGCTCAAGGCTGTTGAGGTAGGCTGTCATGTTGAAATGATGGCACAGGTTCCTCTGGACATCTGCCCTAGTTGATCCCGGCCTTCACGTAATTCGATGTTGCGTGTCGCTCTTTCTTTGTTGTGGCCGCAGAAGTAGGGGACCATAACCGAGCCAACTGTTTAGCGTTCATGCGAAGTGTTGTCCTATGACGCGAGAAGGAAACAAAATGTCCTCTTTTCGTCGGCAGGACTGATGCAGATCCGATCTTCACCTTCAACCTATTGGGCAGATTGTAGTCACCCATTGGACGAGATCCAAAGCTTATGAAATCCAATTGATAAGGAAAGTAGGAATACCTGATATTACCATCACCAAAAGCTAGCAAGGGATCCAAGTACCATCTGATGTATGTTGGACAATCAATTGAACGTAGAGTTGCTGGCGGTCGAGAATCATCTGCTAATTTCATAATCTGTGATGAGGAAATATCGGCCTTCCTACTTGAAGGCGAGACGACTTACATATTGGTAAGAACTCGTAGTGTTTCCCCATTGCTGATTCTCCAGGGAATTTAAAAAGGTCTTTGCATAGCATACGTGTCATTAGCGTACGTATCCTATATAAGGTTGAAAGACACTGACAAGCGATAAATGTAGGCTTTCTGGAGCCTGTATATAATGGCTCCATTGTCAGCCTGAATATCAAGTTTCGAACAGCGATCGCAGCCACAGCAGACCCTCATGGGTAATACACTAAACTGCGGAGTGTCAATATCTCTGTCACTAGCTCATGCCACGGCGTCCTGTGCCATACTTAACTTAGCAAATCTCAAAGACTGGCCGTGAGCAAAACAGCATACTCACCAGTGCATCATGCTCTTCTTCGGAAGCCCAATCAGCCTGAGTCCATCAAAAGGGAGTTGGCATTTTGTCAGTATCGACAATGGCTGTTCCTCATAAATTGATCGCAAGTCAAGACGCAGTTAGCCAACAAATTTCGGTGAAAGGAGTGTGGAGAAGATTGTCCAAAGCCAACGAAGTATCTACTCTGAAAGCTCAGGATCTCGTATTTCTTCCAGCTGGACACGAGACAGGGGCTGTCGTAGTGATCATTCACCTGCAACCCATCGATCAATGACAAGTGATGTTCCGAAGACCTGAAAGCCATCTAGGAAAATCGTTGTTGCCGTCTGTCACAGGGTGGTCTATCCCATGTCCTGGCAACTTGAGCACTCGTGATATCTCGCGACAAACCATTGAAATTCTAGACTGCGGAGATTGCCTCAACATGTCCCTTCCAATATGGCGTTCTTCAACAAAAACACAAGTTACCTAGCCTACAGCAGTACCTAGGTCTTAGTACCCTTCGTCGTCGATATTCGTAGACAGAAAGCTTTGTAATATCCTATCTTCTGTCCGAGCACATAACCGCATCATGATACGACATAAGAAGCAATTCGCGATCAGGATGATGGACTTGAAGAGAAGCAAGATGTGTGAACTTTCAACGACGTGGATCACTCGCTCACTAGGCCCCAGTCGCCAAGGCTCTAAAAATAACCGTCCGCTCTCCATCTCGAGCGAATCCTCCAACTCCTTTCTCTGTAACCTCATTCGAACTTCCACGTCCAACAGCGCGGCCCGGACCTCGTGAGAGAGAGGACGACAAACGTCTTGCCCTACCATAGCAGATGCTTTCAGACTATTTCATCCTGTCCTGTTCCCAACATCACAACAGTCTGAAACCCCCCTGAGCATCGCGATCACGTTAAGGTTACAGTGGTCGGAAGATGGGCATTGATGAGACTGGCGGGCTGGAGATCCTCTACAGTGAGGCTGAGTGGTCCACTATCACCCGCGCAGTCAGCATCGTATCGTATCTCATCTCAGCTTCTGCTTGAGCCATCAGTCTTCCCTGTCTTCCTCCAGGATCATGTTGTACGGGGCTGAAGCTTAGTAGTATTCTCATCCTCGTGTTGCAGTGCCTCTTTTGACAAAAGTATATAACAACAGTCGCAGGCTGCATTCTTTCTTTGACGTGTTTGTATACCCAATATCTCTATTACTTCATTATCCCACGCTTCAGTTCTCTTGATTTTTCACTCGCAGCTTTAATCCCCATATTCTACCGCAAAAGCACTAGATCACATCATCTCTCCAACTCTACCATCCGTCCAAACCTCCCACCCTAACCCGCAACAATGCTCCTAATCCGCACCCTCCTAATCTCATCCCTCACCCTCCTCGCCGCCGCCGACACCACCACACCCGCAGCCCCCGCAGCCCCAACCATAACCAACCTCTCCGCCCCCCAAGTAAATCTCCTCTCCGACCTCTCCCTCTACCGCTCGACCAAAACCACCGACCCCGCCTACGTCGCCGCCCTCGCCGCCATAACCTCCGCCATCCCCACCTCCGCCCTCTCCCAGATCGGCGCCGACCCCACCGGTTTGATACAGAGCGTCATCACCGGCACCGGCACCGCGCTGCCGGACTGGTACAGCGCCGTGCCGACGAGCGCGCGGAGCGTGCTGTCGAGCGTGATTAGCGAGGAGGTGGCGATCGCGTCGAAGGATATCGCGAAGGGGCCGGCGCCGACGAATGGGGTTGGGGTTGTGGGGGTGGCGTTGGCGGCGGGGGTGGCGGCGTTGGCTGTTTTGTGAAAGGGGGGATGATGTATAGCTGGCTGCTGGGTTGTTATTTGATGAGAGTGTGAGCGGATATCCCTATGCGCTGGAGCTGGTACGTTTCAATCCCTAGTGCTTCGTGCTCAAAATTTCAATATACAGTGAGATCTTTTGAAAATCGAAGATAATTTCCGGTTTACCATCATCCCTAATCCTACAAGCCATCACACAAAAAATCTGCAACCATATCCAGATACCAAAACCTCCTACTGCATTTCCCGAACTCCCTCTGCAAAATCCAGCCCAAACCGACCCTAAGAAACCATTGCAATAGAAACGAACAGCTCTTCTCCCATATCAATATCCTCTCATACCCCCTCCCAACATCTCCTCACGAGGCCTTCAACCTATTTGCCAACGCCCCACTCCCACTCAGTCCCCTCGTCGAATATGCCCCACTCTCCACCATGCCCAACCACTCCCCAAAATCAAAATTAACCACCCTCAGCACCACCGCCAATCTGTCCACCAATACTCCGCTCCACTCCTTGCCCGTCAATGTACTCTGCTCCCCTCTTCCCCTCGAATTGCCATACGCCTGCTCTCCGTGTCCCGTATTCTCCAAAACGTCCAAGAGACCTTTATCAGCATTAGGATTGATGCTATGTTTTCGGATAACCGACATGAGCACGCTCGTAGCATTATTGGCCACAAGCGGGTTGACAGCGGCAAGGATAGCGTGTTCCGACGAGGTTTTGTTGAGAGCGGAGGCCCAGGCTCGGATGTGGTGGTGGACGGCATATACATTCCACGCTGCGTACCAGCCTGCCGCTTCGTACATGGTGATGCCTGTTACATTAGACCGTTGGGGTTGGATGCAAGTTGTAGAGTTTAGAGAGGCGCAGTCGAAGGGTTGGCATTTCGATACTGAGGGGGCCTTGGGGACGCAGCGAGCGCCGGCAGCTTGGTAGACGGCTTGGAGGAGGCATTTGGACCAGGATTCGTAGGGGGCGCAGACTTCGGGGGAGGTGAGGTTGTAGTTGTTTAGGTAGGCGGTTGTGTTAAGGGTTGTGTAGCAGGGGATTGTGGGGGCGGTGGTGAGGTTGGTGCAGCTGGGGAGGTGGGCGGAGACGTTGGGGTGGGTGGAGATGTTGAGGCCGGGGGAGACGACGAGGGGGACGCCCGACGCTGAGATTGAGGTGATGAGGGTTGTGAGGGACAGGATAGTGAGCGTGGTGCTGCTGAACCTGTGCATCTTGTGGGGATGATGAGCTCTTCGCTGCGAAGAAGAGGTCAGCTAGAGACCAAGGCATCGTGGGGTGGAGAAGTGTATATAAGCTCGAGTCAGGTAGAATGCCGACACCAGATTTTGCCGCATGAAAATCCGAAGAAGGGCATGTGCCAGACATGCGTAGAAACCTTGATGTAGCCATTGCCGCGCTTGTGGGTCGGGAATTTTGAACATTGGCGACAACGCGACTATAGGGAACGCTGCCGGCCAATCAGGGGAAAGTTCGGATAATAGTAGGCCATCTTCAGTCTTTTAGAGGTCCGTGGCATGCGGCGGCTTTTATGCGTTCGACCTTGCGCTTGATGGAGAAAAGCGCAGTCTAAAAATAGAATGAAAAGTAATGGAAAGGATAAATGAACCACACATGATGATTTGGGGATTAGCCCAAACCTACTTACTGTTGACGACTTTCGTCTCTAATCAATATCCAAGGCTGGCTACTCCAGTCTTCTGTATGAGACCGTCAATTTCTACTATTTATGAGACGCTCAGACTGTCTATGCTGTTTTCAATCACTGTGCCTGGTGTCAAGGTCGCGGATGTCGATGACCCGATTCGTAAGGAATTCCTATCGGAGCGGAGAGTAAGGATCTTTCCTCCGGCACATGTAGGGGTTACGCTGTTGCAGGTACAATGTCCGACTCTTGGAGACATATTTTAACCTCGACTGCTGTAAACGGGTAAGACTGTAAGATCTTTGATCCGAAATGCGTCCACTTCATCGAGCCTTAAATACGTGTCGCCAAGTCTTATTCGACGTATTTGTGGTCACCTGGAGCGGCACCTTGGACTTGTGAAAGGATATCTTGGACGAGTATTCTTCTTGCTGCCGTAGACCATCATCTTAAAGGCATAGGTCCACCTGTTACATCAACCGTAACTCGGTCTGTGTCTGCGGGGTATGATATGAAGTAGCGCTAGAATATGTAGAGGAATCTGCCTCTGGGCGCCGTAGAATTTGACCGCGTTCCAGCATTCGGAGCTAGATTTGGAAGCTGCTAACATGGCTGTAAATATCTGCAAGTCCGGAATGGGATCTCAAGTCATGTAAGTGTTGGACAGTATTCGGCGAACAAATGCCCGTTATATCGTAGCTGAGAGTCGCACTTCTTATCCAGTTGCTTGTTGCTCCAACCGGACCAGGCAGACTTCATAGCTGGAGAGGACCGAGAAATTCCATTGGAATCTGCGGTTTTCCGATGGGAAGTTCCGCTGCGGACGCAATTGCACTTGGCGCGCCTGTCTGACATGGACGGTGAAGGACCAATCTTTCCATCTTTCCATCTTATGACCAGATGAGTACTCCGCAAGATCATAGGTCTCCCAATTGTGGCACCATGGCTAGGCGAAAGTTGCAGCGGTGTTGAAACATGGTTGGGAGGACGGGAGGATTCATATTCGGCTGAAATTGCCTTCCCCAGCCGATGCATTTAGCGTGGAATATTCCAAGGGTGGCACGGCCGGGGCTTGGGGAAGATTGTGGACACCTTCGGTCAACAAGAAGTCAAGAACACATCGCCAGCAATCTTTGATCAATGCCTACAACTCTCTGCGCCTAGTCGCAAAGGTACCCACTGTCACTTACTCACCCTGTTTCGAGCCGGTAGTCATCCACGGTCGCGGCCGTTCGACCTCCACTCATTCTTTGACGCCCAGCTACAGAAGGTGAACAACATGGGCGAGCCAAAGGAGTATACCGAGAAGGAGCGTATGTCTGCAGAGATTGTCAGATCAGGACCTGGATCGCCTTCTCTACCGGTTCTGCCCACCGTGAATCCAGAGGTCGAGAAGAGGGAGCAGCCAGCGTCAAAGCTCCATCCATCGTTCTACGTGATGTGAGTGTTATAAATGCCGTGAAGACGGCGCATTGGTTTTGGCAGCACGTTCCCAATGCTGATGCTTCCTTGCTACAGAACATGGATCACCTTGAGCTCCGGCATCATTCTCTTCAACAAATGGATCTTACACCCAAGCAGATTCCGTAAGTCACTTCGGTCACCATTGACACGACCTCGAACATACAGTATGCTGACGTTGTGCTACCAGCTTTTCGTATGCCCTACCCCTGTCTCTACCCTCATACCATACTGATCGTGGGACGACAGCCATCACGCTGACATGCTGGCATCTGACGTTTGCAACCGTCATGACACAGCTTATGGCGCGGACAACGAAACTCCTCGATGGCCGTAAAACGGTGAAGATGACGGGGAGAGTCTATCTACGGGCCATCGTACCCATTGGCGCCTTCTTCAGCTTGTCGCTCATCTGCGGTAACCTGACATACCTATACCTCAGTGTGGCGTTTATTCAGATGCTCAAGGTTCGTCTGCTATCCTGGGCTCAACATGTTCCGAGTTCTGATATCCAAATAGGCATGCACACCGGTTGCGGTACTGCTCGCAGGATGGTTGATGGGCATTGAGAAGGCTGATTTTAGAGTCCTGTTCAACGTATCCTTCATCGTCCTTGGTGTCATCATTGCCTCATTCGGCGAAATCGAGTTTGTCCTCATTGGAGTCCTCTTCCAGATTGGCGGCATCATCTTCGAAGCGATAAGGCTTGTCATGGTGCAACGATTGCTGAGCTCATCCGAATACAAGATGGATCCGCTGGTCTCGTTATACTACTTCGCCCCGATCTGTGCCTGTATGAACTTCTGTGTGGCACTAGTATTCGAATTACCTAGGATTCCCATGGAGGCGGTTTACGCGGTCGGCGTATGGAGGTTGGTGGCGAACGCAATGGTGGCATTCGCATTGAACGTTTCCGTGGTGTTCTTGGTACGGTCTATCCTCCACCGAATCGCTGCAAATATGCTGATATGCACAGATTGGCCGAACATCGGGCCTGGTCATGACACTCTGTGGCGTGCTCAAGGATATCCTCCTCGTTGGAGCTTCAATTGCCATCTGGGGGACCCAGGTCACGGCTCTCCAATACTTCGGCTACAGCATCGCCCTTGGCGGACTGGTCTACTACAAGCTCGGCGGATCGACCATCAAGACCCAGCTTTCAGAGATGAATCGAGCTTGGGCAGAATATGGTGCCAAGCATCCTGCTCTTCGGAAGCTGATCGTGTTCGGTAGCGTCGTCCTACTTCTCTTCCTCGTACTCGGAGGTCTTGCGCCTACGGTCGGCTATGACTCGACTTATCTGACTTCTGTCATCAAGGAGGGAGATAAGTCCAATTGATTCCATCATGGACGGCATGCTAAGACTACCGTCGAGCATTAGAACATTGCTAAGATCTGCTTCAAAAGCTTCTATCAATTGAGTGTACGATGTGGCTGATGTTTGGATCACGACGCAGCATGAGTGGCGTTGTGAAAGGCTTGCTGGGATACGATTCTTACAATTGTACTTTATCCTGCAAACATTGCATTCTTCTAACCCATCGCGAATGCGCCAACACCTCTGGCTTTAAAGCATGAGTGAAAGTGCTTGCACTGATATCAAGAGATTTAACACCGTGAGGATGATATCCCGATATGCCAGACACTATTAGAACTGGCATACTATACTTACACTCCGCCTGTAAGGTGTCGACGCAACTGTCAGAGCTGGCATACATGCCCTCAACCCATACGTCATCACCAGATTACAAAACCCACTAAGGTACTTACATAAACCTCGACGCAGCCCTCAATCTACAACGCTCTTCCCCCACAAGCTGCGTCTCCTGTACTACCCACCTTATCCTGGTCTCCATCCCTTCTCCCTATCCCCCTCTTTCCCCCTCCCCAACCCCTATGCCCCACTCCCCCCAAAAAGCCCACTTTCCATCCCCTACTTCCCCCAACAACCCCATCCCATATCCCATATCCCAACCCACCCCCACCCCCAATACCCTTCCCCCATCCTTTCATCCAACTCCTACCACTCACTCAACAAAATATAAAAAGACTGTCGGTATCTACTCAAAATCTTACTATCTTTCTATTAAGGCGGATATTCTATTTTTTTCATGGAGTTGTTGATAAGGATAGGGAGAAGGGAGAAGGGAGAAGGGAGAAGGGAGAAGGGAGAAGGGAGAAGGGAGAAGGGAGAAGGGAGAAGGGAGAAGGGAGAAGGTGGGATATGAGGGTGGGTATATGTAGATGTTTATTGCGAGCGGTTGTGTATCATATAGCATGTTTTTGTTTTGTTTTATTTTATTTTGCTTTGATTTGTTATTATAAATCTATCGACGGGGCTGTTGATGGTCCAGGCATTATTTTCAGTGAAGGTTTTTGAGTGAAGGTTTCATAATCAAGTCAGGTCCGTTTTTTTAATGGTGTTGTGTTGGGAGATATGAGATGGAAGATGGAAGATGGAAGATGGAAGCTTCCTGATGAGTCGTAGGGGGCGCTGTTTGGCCCAACCTAGGTAGCTTTCCGGTGTACGTAGATAGGTCATTGGGAGAAAGACTGGAAGGTCCAGACGCAAGGCGCCGCGGTAGGTCGACATATGTGCTATTTCCCGCATTGTAGGCAATGTCTTCATAAGTACCATTATGATACCTGACTGATGCTATTCTAAGGTTTCAGATTTGGCTAAATGGTTCTCACGGCCAACGAGTAAGCAAAGTAACGTACTCATGTCCCATCTCTGGGCCGAATCCAATGCCCGGTGCGTGAATCTTTGCGGCTGTAGGACAGCGTCTGCGCCAAGGGAGGGGACATGTTCGGACAGAATCTTCCGGAAAAGGCTCACGCGTAGAGGGCCTGCGTCAGACGGTCCTGAGTGCTACTTGCTTCGGAGAGGGGGCCATCAAGGGCGATGACAAGAAGAAGGTGCCATGTTAAAAGGGCAACTTGTGGATGCATGGCATCGCCTGGTCTGGCGATTATTTGTGATGTTCCGGACGATGGTGAAAGTCGTAGGGCGCGGTCATAATAGGAGCTGAACAAGGTTGGAGCGAGGCACTGGTGTGTTTGATCCTTCGCGAGGCGGAGCGAGGCTATCTGACGCTCAGGGTAGCCCACTAGGCAACAGGAGTATCGTGAGGACCTTTCGCTCGGCAGCAAGCTACGCAGTTCCTGACATCGTGAGTGCTTCTCGGAATTGACAGCTCTCGTTTCACGATGCGCCCTTGCTGGATTGGGCCAATGGCCGTGCAAGCTGGCTGTTTTGCGGCGGCATATGGAGCCAATAATGAATAACCAGCAATCGGACAATCCAAAGGAGCTAGGAAGTAATCTAGACAACCCTAGGAGATTGTCTATACTTTTGGTAAGCTATGCTGGAAGTATGAGGGCCAGAGGTAGACCGGCGCAATTTGCTGTTCTGGATCCCAGCGCCTCAGTCTTCGCTACTGCTGATTTGTTTTGCGAAGGTAAGGGTGTGTCTCTCGGGGTGATAGTGGTGGTCAATGACAGGCGTGCTGATTGAATATTTCGCTCTATCCTTTAGCTTATCGTGTGTGAACTGCCAGTTTGCTTTGCTTCATTCGAAGTTAACAATTGGACAAGACGAGAGTGCAGACTACACGCGAAAGTCGTCCTTTTCAAGAAGGCCTTGAATTCGCGGTCCACCGACTGTCGTGTTGATCCATTTGTTCGAATCCTCGTGTGTATTCCTCGATGGCGACACAGAAGAGCGAAGCTCATGCTCTCCCCTTTATCTCAACAGTCCCGAGCTGCATGTACCGAGGCGATAGTCTCCAAACCTCAGTACACAATTCCCATTCCCCTGGCTACTGAGGTGTCAAGAAGCCGATGCTCGCCGCCGTGACTAAAGCCGCCAGTCCTATTGCGGCGAGAAGTATCCATTTCGTCCAGCCGCCGTAGATGATCATGACTAAGATAGGGCCCGCAAGGAGGAGGAGAGAGGCAAGAAAGGCGGCGAAGAAGGCGATTATCTGGATTTGTTCTGGGGACATTCTGTATTTGGGAGCAGCTACTGGTGGTGGGATGAGACGGTACGCGGAGCCGTTGGGTATGATGCTGGACGATCGTGTAATTTGGGCACGGAGAGTATACAAGAGCGGCCTTTTACAAATGGAATGGATGGACAGATCCCTCGTGAGATGGACAAAAGTTTGTCGTTTTATTAGTCCGTACTTAAGGTTAACGTTCTCAGCCCGCGGGCGAAGCGCCTAGTCTTAGGCATCTATGAAACAGATACGAAGACATGGATGAAGCTGACTGGTAAGATCTGACAGGATTCATCAGCTTTGACATTTTGAACGAATGAGAAGGTAGTGTGTATTATTGTGGGCGGCAAAGCATATGCAGGAGGTCTCCAGGCCTCCTGCTTTACTCCGATTCGGACATGAGGCTTGTTGCCTTGGCGGCATGGTGCAGCTGCAAGACCAACAATGATCATGAAAATGCACAGATTTCATTCTCTTGCTTGGGTGTGTCGGACAATGATGTTGTGTAGCCGATGTACTGGTAAGAGGTCAAACTTAGCAACGGCTAAGCCTTCGACGACTGGACCATATCATCTAAGCCTACGAGGGCTATATGACCAGCCATTAGACCATACCTTATCAGCTCAGCCGTTGCTAGGTGCGGTTTCTTATCAGCAACAAGGAGGGAAAGGGAACAGGGAAAAGGCTCACAGCGTGGAGGAGCATGCATACGGAGGAATACCAAGGCTTATGAGATGGCGCCTCCCACCACGAGAAGCACCAATCTTTAGGCGATAGGGACGCCGGGGAAATGCACCCCAGAGTTATGGCGGTCCCGGGGAGGCAAGGCTGAAACGTTTAGGCGCCCTGATCCCTGTAGAATATGAAGTACCTTACTTAGCGCCTGCTTCAGCCCTTCGGACTGACAAGGTACCTAGGTCGAGCGCATTCTCAGTGAGAGGATAGCAGAGGCTCCCTTTGCTAAGAACGGGACAGGTGTAACACCAAATGACGGATACCTTATCATATTCTACAGACCAGAGAGGATGATGCATTGAAGCTCATGCTCTTGGCGTACGATGATTGATATGTCGCCGTCGAGTTCCTCCCCCTGGCACACGGAAATTGGCCCATTGTGAGTTTTTGATACCGACACAGGGTATCTAGCTAGGTGGTAAGTATATTCATCAAGGGCTATCATGCGAGCATCAGTAGGGAGTTTTCGGACCCAAGCGATGACGGCATGGTGATCGTAGCCGCAATCGGGATGGCAACGTCACTTCTCTATCGGGCGTGGCAATGCAGACCTTCATTCTGATACATACTCAAATACCATTCCTCAGTAACCATCTCTATCAACCAACAATTCGACATATCTATCTTAGTGACTTGAACATCGTCGAGCGAACACTCGTTCAATTCTGCTTCGACCGAAACCCACACGCATCTTGTGTCATGAATACCTCTACAGATGCACCACCCTCCTATGACGAGGCCGCAGCCTCAGCTTCCGGTGCCGCAAGTCGGCACACTCAATCTTCGTATCTTTCACCACCCCGCAAAGAACGTAATGGAATATCGGCACTGGATAGGCGCAGCATGGAAGATGAAGGACGTACCCTACCCTCAGGCTGGCTGCGACAATACGACCATCAAAACCATCACCAATTCTTTGTCGACACCAATGTCGAACCACCAAGATCAATATGGCATCATCCATACGACGACGAACAGTACATGAAAGGATTGGATGCTGTGGAGAGGCAACGGATCCAGAACCTACAGAAAGTACCCAGTCAAGCGGACATTGCAGCCGAGAGCAGCGATGATGATACCGATGGTCAAGGATACCACGACCATTCCAAATATGCTTCCCCAGATACTGCAGAGCTGCCTCCTCGTGTGGCCCCACCAGCCAAGGGCGTGACGAAGTTCGGCCGGAGAATGAAGGACAAGATGACGCAGACCACGCATGAACAGCGGGAAGCACAAAGAAAGCAGCGTGCGGATGAAGAGCAGCGGGCGTATCAGCGGCACATGGAGTTTCGCCAGGCAATGTCACGCGCCGCCCAAACGGGTCAACCGCAATTCATCGGCAAGGGAAGAGATGGCAAGGACGTCTTCATTGAGCCGCCACAGGGCATGGGTGCAGGGCAGGGCGGTTACGGTAGTCAGGGCGGCTATGGCTATAATCCTTACGCACAAGGTCCTTACAGCAATGCAAATGCTACATACATCAGGCCGCAGTATCCCTACTCGAGGCCCTATGGTGGTGGATATGGTGGAGGGTTTGGTTTACCTTTGGCAGGTGGACTCATGGGAGGATTACTCATTGGAGACATGATGGGTGGAGGGATGATGGGAGGGGGAATGTTTTGAGTGGATTGATGAGATCGTTGCTTGGAGTCATTGCTTGCACAACAAGCGGGATACCCTGTAGTACTCGCTTCATAGCCCGCCAAACTCTCAATCCATACTCCGTACCTTCCGAACATCATGCTTTGATGCAATCTTTTTTCTGCGACCTTCCTCAATAAAGGTTTTAGACCTTTCATCTATCAGGACCCTGAAGAGATTCGCGTACTCCGTACGTCATAGGGAGTTTTGATCGAGGCAACACCGGTAAAACCTCGGAAGTATAGAGAGAACGCCATTGATCGCGCTGTCTACACTATGTGGCCGTCACGACTGCAGCACACGACATGACAGAATGAGAGATCCTGATGGCATAGACAGAGGGAAGTCTCCACTTGCTCCACCGCGTTTGTACGAGCGGTTAGCCCAGCTGTCAGGCTACACCTGGGACCATTCATTCCAACCATTCCATTCAGTACGTGAGGGATGTGCTTTTGTGAGGTATCATGCTGAGCTTCGACCTTGCAGACTTACGACAACTGGCATATCTTTGGTCTACGTCACCTCAATCCAGAGGCTTCTGGTGCCTCCTCAATACATGGATTCACCAAAACAGATTCGACTTCGAGCTCGCCGAAACAAGGGCCACGGCCGTTCCTCAAACACCGGCGAACTGGCAGCCTTAGCGGGAGCATCACTGACAACGGATCGACCATTACGCCCACCAGGTCTGAAGGAGACACCATCTACGTCCCAGTCGTTGCACGCATATCAACCCATACGTTGCGTATTGAACGCGAATACCATCTCTGCAAAACATTCGTACAGAATATAGATCCTGAGTGTTCTCACGCTGTACAGCCTCTGGACCTTGCAAAATTGCCAGGCAGGCAAGCGGATGAAGCACCACTGATTGTGTCCATCTTCAAGTCGCCAGGGAGGAACTACCTAGAGGACCTTCTCAACCTCGGCCCCTTTGGGCCCATTGAATCAGCAGGTCCTGATGGACGCGAAGATTTGAATGCTGTGTTACCGGCTCCGCAGAAATTAGTACCCATATCTACCTTTCTCGGATTTGCGATTGGGGCTTGTGAATGCCTAGAATTACTACACCATGGGTTGAGTGTTGTGCACGGCGAGCTCAGGGCTGATGCCTTCCATTACAACCACGATACTGGAGCTGTCAAACTTATCAACTTCGGGTCTGGACCGCGATCCTTCGAAAATGGGCTTACAAGCAGTGGATGGATTACACTGTCCCGAGAGATTGGCGTTAAACGCAAATTACAATACATTGCTCCCGAGCAGACGGGCCGCATGTCGGCGGAGCCAAATTCACGGACGGACATCTACGGCCTGGGTGTCCTTTTCTGGACGATGCTCACCGGCAAACCTGCGTTTCGAGGCGAGACACCCCTTGATATAATCCAGGCGGTACTAGGCCGTAGGATCCCTTTCGCCTCGTCGGAACGGATAGATGTACCAGATGCCATATCGAAAATAATTCAGAAGATGACACAGAAGCAGATCGACGAACGGTATCACTCAATTAGCGGCGTCAAACATGACCTTCTCCAAGTACAACGAATGCTCGGAGAGGGTGATAACGAGGGCCTTGTGAATTTTATGGTCGGTTCGAAAGACGTGTCATCGTTCTTTGTACTTCCCACAAGCATATCTGAGAGGGAAGAGGAGCGTGCCAAGATAGTCGAGGTTATACGGAAGATAGCACAGTGGCAGCAGAAACACAGCACCGAAGGATCTGGCAATATGGTCTTCGGCTCCACTTCTGGCACGTCGACTCTCTCTGAACGTTTCGATAATCTTGAAAGCGTCTCCTATTCGAGCGACACAAGCTCTCAAGTGGGCAAGAACGTTGATCGCAGTCCGGCCTTGGGGCCATCTATCTTTGTAAAGGGTTCTGCAGAAGGCTCGCGTCTTGAATCATGGGATATGTCCAACGGTGCTCAACAATCGACTAAACCGTCGCTCGAGGTCAGTGATAGTAGAGAGTCGATAGATACAATATTCTCCTATGATACCCAGAAAAGCGGTCTGCGTCCCGATTATCTCAGCAGTGGACATCAGATTGGTGCAAAACAGGAATCAAGACGGAAGGCTAGCCCCGCAAAATCGCGAAGGCATCGTTGCGAACTCATCTCAATCACTGGTGCAGCTGGTGCAGGAAAATCAAGCCTTATTCAAAGTTCTCAGATCGAAATTCGCAAGTGGGGATACTTTGCTTCTGCAAAGTTTGATCCAGCACGGAAGGCGCCTTATGAACCCCTCCTCCGTGCAATGGGGAGCTTGATCAGACAAATCTTTTCGGAGAGTGACGTTAATAGTGGGTATCACAATATGATTCGTAAGAATATCCGAGGCCTTTGGGGGTCCGTTTGCAGTATGCTAGACTTACCCGAAAGCCTCATTTCCTCAGAAGGACGAATCGGCAATCAAGCCCCAACTTATATGTCCCAAAGGGTCAACAGATCCGTGAGAGCCGAGTTGATGGAGACGGGCAGTATGCGGAGCACTCAAAGCAGCAAAGCTGCTGGTATCACCCATGGCAATTCCGATGTCCTAAGATCTGGTAACACAAACCCTCGATCGCTGAAATTTGTCACCATCTTTATTGACGTTCTCCGCGTTCTTTCGACAACAAGGTTAATATGTCTGTGCCTTGATGATGTCAACTATGCTGATGAGGAGAGCCTCGACTTGCTCTCCGACATTATGAACAAAAAATTGGGCATAGTCATCTTGACAACCTGCCGAATTGAAGAAACAACCCCAGCCCACGTTCAAGCCGTGTTGAATACCAGAGCCGCCAATGTAACATCAATCAAGCTATCGCCCATCAGTGAACAAGAAGTGGTCGATTACGTAGCTGCAACTTTGTATCGACCGGCTAAATATGTCCTGCCATTAGCCATGGTTTGTCTCGAGAAGTCCAACGGTAATCCGTTCTACCTAAGGCAGATGCTGGAGACTTGTCATCGAAAAGGTTGTATTTGGTTCTCATGGAAGGAGTCAGTCTGGGACTTCGATTTGGATCGGGTGCTCGCGGAATTCGAGTCGGATTCCTATGGACAACAGCTCAACACGGGCTTCATCACCAAGCGACTACAAGATCTACCAAAGGCTGCACGGTCCATCCTTGCATGGGCGTCAATACTGGGAACAACATTCTCATTCTCAATGGTTCAGAAACTCTTGAGTGGCGAATTTGATTACGATGATACTCGAACAACCAGCAGCGACAACCCCACAACAGATGCAGATTTGTTTGCACCGCAGCCAGCTGAGAACGTGGTGGAAGGTCTTCAAGCTACATTGCAGGCATATATACTCATGCCTGGCAGCAAGGAAGATGAGTTCAGCTTCTCGCACGATCGTTACATCACAGCATCTGCCTCGCTCAGAGAACGTCAAGACCATGAAAAAATGCACTTCTTGATTGTCTTGACAATGATGAAGTACTCAGACCTGGATGGACGTTTGTTGTATCAATGGGCTCGCCACGCATGTCAGGCTTCCCGTGTGATTCAGCGTCGGGTCACGGATCGATATCGATTTAGATCGCTGCTATTGGATGCTGCTCAAAAGGCGATTGAGTCAGGTGCGCGGCCGACGGCTCTGGACTACTACGAAACATGCCTGGCTTTCATGCAGCCGAACCCGTGGCAAGAGGGAGCCACGGATGTGTTTTATACTGAGACACTGGTTTTGTACACGAAGGCCGCGGAGCTCTATTGGCACCAAGGTCGTCCAGTTGATGCTCAGAATCTACTTGACTCACTCTTTGCAGGTGCCCGGTCAGCATCGGATAAAGCTCCGGCATGGATCCTTCAATCAAAGCTCTTTGCTCAATCTGGCAATATTGCGGGAGCTTCAACAGCGTTGAAGACTTCTCTTCTGGAGCTGGGCCTTGACATCGCTGACACGCCAACCTGGGACTCGTGTGATGCAGAATTTGACAAGTTGAAGAAGATTTTGCAGGCGACTAAGTTTACCGACATAATCGGTAAACCTCTAAGTACTGATACAGACACGATCGCCATAGGGTCAGTTTTGGTGGACGCGATCAGCGCCGGATTCTGGAGTAACCCACTGCTGGTAGGTTGCGGCTTATGACCTAGCGGTATATTGCGCTGCTAACAATTACAAGTTTTATCAATTGGTCCTCAAGATGGTGGAATGGCATCTCAGCCATCCAGCCACGTTCTCCCAAACAGGTATCGGCTTCACATACCTCGCCATCATATCTGTTGGTAGAGGCACTGACCCCGCCTTTGGCCTGCAAATGCATGATATCTCAAGGCAACTTTTGGGCCAATATAGTGATTCATATACCGTTGGACGAGGATTAACACTATCAGCAGTTTTCGTCGCTCATCTTTGCGCACCAATACGATATCAGGTCGATACCTTGGAGCAAGCCATTGACCACTCGATGGCCTCTGGGGATAGGCACACATACCTCTTCTCCGTCGGCTCAATCGCACTCTGCAAAATCTTCATTGGTGATGACATGGCTGGCATCGAGTCCTACTGCGCCAGCGCCGCGCAAGACTTTGGAGACTGGAGTTCCGACATGAGAGGAGGCGCCTTGCTGACCGCTGCCAGGCAAGTTTCCCGGTCGCTACAAGGAAAGACCTGGACCGAATCTCCAGAGACTGTAATGTCTGATGACGATCACGACACGGTACAATATTTGAGCCTCGTTGCTTCTCGTTCTACCAATCCAGAGATACCTCGAGACCTTTATAATGGCTTGCATCTTATCCCATTGTACTTGTACGGCCATCATGAAAAAGCTATCCAATTGGGAAACGAAACGATCGCTTCCAACGGAGTATTGTGGAGCATGCGCGTCATTCCCCTGACACTTTTCTACACTGCGCTTGCCCTCCTAGCCTATCTCCGTGAGCATCCATCAGATGCAGATCGCGATACAATGCTAGACAAAGCACGAGATTACAAGAAGCGCATAGTCCGATGGCAAGCCGACTGTAATGCCAATTACTTGATGTGGTCCTTGTTGATCGAGGCCGAGATGGCCGAAATTGAGAAGCGCTTCGGTGATGCCATCCAGTCCTATGAAGCTGCAATAGATCATACAGAGCTGCATGACTTTTACCTCGAACAAGCTTTAGCATATGAGCTGCAAGGCGATTTTTTCGTCCGTCGAGGAGCTATGCGAGCAGCCAGAACAACGCTTTCGGACGCAAAGGCTACATATTCACGGATAGGGGCATCAGGTAAAGTCGCACAGCTAACAGCGAAGCATGAATGGGTGCTTCGAGCATCAACGACTGTTCAAACAAGAGATCAAGCTGTGCAAACAGCCAACACCATTGGGGAAGTTAGCAATACTCAATTTCGCATTGAAGAGAACGAACGACAAGAGACCAGGATCCTGGGCAAAGAGACCGCTGGCGATCGGACGCAAGCCTGGGTTAGCCCCGTTCTACCGAAGTCGGCCGATAAATGCTCTAGCCAAGACATTTCGGATTTGGGACTCGATGTCCTTGACCTTCAAAGCATTCTGGAATTCAATCAAGCGATATCATCCGAGCTGCAGATTGATCGCCTTTTAGCTACCATGACGGAAATCATCTTGGAGTCCGCCGGTGCCCAGGCGGACTTTGCCGCTGTGATCATTGAAGGTGAGAGTGGCTGGTGTATAGCCGCAAGTGGTACAGCCGATGGTATATCGCCTGAGTTTCGTCCGATAAGTGAAATCCAGGATGAAAGCCAAAAGCAGGTTCTGCTATATACAATGAGGTTCAAAGAAGTGGTGTTTGTGCACAATTTATCTCAGGACTCGCGCTTCCTCGCGTTAGGTTCAGCGAAGTCGGTGATTTCGCTACCTATCCTCCAGGGGAAAGATTTATTGGGAGTATTGTATATGGAGGGGGTGTCAAATGCATTCACCGATAGAAACTTAGGGGTTCTTCAACTGTTTTGCAATCAAGTCGCTATATCGATTGCAAATGCACTGCTCTTCAGAAACGTTGCTAAGGTGTCGGCCGCAAATCAGAGTATGATTGGTCAACAAAAGCTCGCACTGAAAACGGCAAGGGAAGCTGAGCTTAAGGCCAAAGTCGCAGAAGCTGAGGCTATGGAGAACGTGCGTTTGAAAGAAGAGGCTGCGAAGGCGAAGAGCAGTAAGTGTCCCGTAGACTCCCCTTCCTACTCTACCGGGTTCGAGTGCTTGGTAAAGCGTAGCAATTCTTTTCAAGCATTATATGGTAGCTAGAATCTGGCCTTGCAGTCCTATGTACTAATTCAGGCTACATCAGTGTTCCTCGCAAATGTGTCACACGAACTCCGCACTCCCTTGAACGGTGTCATCGGAATGTCTGAATTATTGAAGGACACGCTATTGAGTGTACAACAATCCGATTACGCCAACAACATTAAAGTCTGTGCGGGTAAGAGTATCCGTATCATCATTGAGCAAATCTCACTATTGATGACCTCTTATAGATACCCTGCTTACCGTCATCAACGATATCCTCGACTTCTCCAAATTAGAAGCTGGGAAAATGAAGCTCTTCAGCGTACCATTGAATCTGAAGGAAACGATTGCGGAGGTCGTACGTGCTCTTCAATTCACTAATAACGTGACACTCAGGACGATCACGAAACTAGACCTTGACCCCAACCTCTTGGTGATGGGTGACCCTGTCAGACTCCATCAAATATTCATGAATCTACTCAGCAATAGCTACAAGTTCACAGCCAATGGTTCAGTCACGGTCAGCGCCAGGACGATCCATGAAGACCGCGATAGTCTCACGGTAACCTGTTCAGTCACCGATACCGGCATTGGCATCACTCAAGAACAAGTATCGCGCTTATTCAAGCCTTTCTCCCAGGCCGACAGCAGTACCCAGCGTTCCTATGGCGGCAGTGGCTTGGGTCTTTCCATCTGCAAGGCGCTCATAGAGGCACTCAATGGTAAGATCAGTATGGAATCACAGCTCGGCGTTGGTACGAAGGTGTCTTTCGTCATAAAGTTCCAAAAAGCAGCCAAGTCCGCTACGGCAGGCGCCGCTGAGGTTTCTACCAGAGAACCAGATCCCATGGCAACGTGGTCTTCCGACGCCGATAATCTAGCCCCTCGCTCATCGACGGCTTCCGTATTCGATCTCTCTCAGATACCCAGAAGCGAGCTTCGCGTATGTATAGCGGAAGACAACCCAATAAACCAAAAGATAGCTGTCAGCTTTGTCAAGCGACTCGGCATACAGTCAGAGGCATACAGCGACGGTCAACAAGCAGTTGAAGCCGTCCGCAAAAGTTCCAAGGAAGGTTCACCTTTTCATTTGGTTCTCATGGACGTCCAGATGCCCGTCCTCGACGGCTACGACGCCACGCGACTCATCCGGAAAGACGAAGATCCGGCGGTTCGGGGAATTTTGATCATCGCGATGACCGCAAGCGCCATCCGCGGGGACCGCGAGAAGTGCTTGCAAGCAGGCATGAACAACTACCTTGCCAAACCGGTAAGGGCAGCGGTGCTCAAGACAATGTTGGAAGACTATCTGAAGAAACCGCCGGAAGTCATTCCGCATCTGCAAGAGACAGCAGCCGATCTTGCCAAGAAAGTCATGGAAAGGGCGGAGAACGCAAAGGAGAGCAAAGACGCGAAGAAAGCAGCGCATCGTTCTCGTCCCAGTCTTGAAAAGAGGATGAGTTCCCGGAATTTTAAAGTCCCAGAGGAGATGGCCGAGACGCCGCGCGCTCCTGCACCTCGCGATCGACCTGTGGTTAGTAGGACGAACAGCGCCATAAACGTCACGCGAAACGGCATGCCCGACAGGATCGAAGAGGACGACGCCGTTCCTCCGCTATCTCTCAGCAACGCAAGTCTCTCATGACACACATAGTTTCCCACAGCACCTGCTTCACTAACTACGAAGAACATTTCCCCTCAAGGCGATACATCCGCTCCTGCGCGTGCGACCCCCAACGCAAGGATCCCCATTACCACTCTTCTTCATTATCAGTCCTCAAGCATTAGCGCCGGTGTTTTTGCAGGCCGATGATCCCACATAAGCGAGGCGTTATCAGGATAGGGCCGTCTGAATTTTCCCCTGTACATAAATAGGAAAGAGGGACTGGATTACCTCTAGGCGCTCGGAACACAGCACCAGCGCAGTTTTGCGGATGTGATTTCTAGGGAAGGCAAGAATTTACATAGATATTTATTTGGACTAGGCATAAGGTTGTGGATAGGGTTTATTTAATGAAGTGTTTATACGGTAGATTGGAGAACACAGTACGACAATTGACGTCCCATCTTCCATCTTCCCAACTTCAATCTCCCAAAAATTCCAATATTCAACCTCCCCAAACCCCCAAACCGCACATCCCAACCATCTAAATTGTACCAAATCCTGATACCATGAATCATCATATCTACAAATCCCCAAATCAGTGCGCGGACCTTGCTACGTATGGTAAGGGAGACCGCTAGTAAGTATTAGAGAATAGGGCATGTATGTGTGTATGTATGTACAAAACAAAGTCCACGGACTGACTCACCCATACTGATGGATCTGATAAAAGGCGCGAAGCTTTTATGATTATGATCATGTAAGTAGGTAGGTGGGTAGGTAGATGGAGAGGTGGACGTGATCATGATATCTATTGGTAATAGATAGTGTGATGGGGGAGGTTTGTTTACTGTTTTTTTTTAAAGAAGCTTGGAGTGTTATTTGATGTGGGTTTTTGAGAGAGGTTGGGGGGGATATCGGCTAACTAGCCCGATGATGGATGGCGAGAATCTGGTGAGATTCCTCTCCATTGATGATGCTTCTCTGATTATGTCAGGTACAAGGTATACGAACAGTTCTTTGCAGCCCATTTGTATGAAACTTGAGGATTGAATATTAGCACAGCATATTCGGTGATTTGACGAAAGGCATCCAGTGCTCATTCTCTCTCGTTTTCCTCGATGATCGGTAAGGATTGTAGCTAGATTAGCCCTGCGCCATGCGTAGCTCAATTGTAATAAGGTCCAGTTGCCAGGATGAGGCAGTGTCGATTGTGACTATTGTAAGGTCTTATCTCCCTTATCAAACCGCAGCTTAGGTTTTGCCTTGACTTCGGAATCATACGCTCCATCGCGCCCTCGTACGACCAGGCTGTGAGCTAGCTGACGGTCAAGACCACATGGCTTGCCTCTAAGCGTAAGTGTTTGATATAACCGAAGGAGAGATTCGAACCGAATTCTGTCGATCTAGGTGAGGAGTCACGGCAACAGCAGTTAACATTATTCAAGCTAGGAAAGTAACGAGGGTAGAGAAGCCCAAAGGAGGAAAAAGTAACAACAAGGCAAGAGTACGGTATGCATTTAAAGGCGAGGCCGAGCATGGCCGAACAGGAAAGGCTGGCTGTGTTGGGATTGACTGCGGCCAGCTCAGTACAAAAGGAGCTTGCTGGGATGTTTGGTTGGCCTCCGAAGATAGTATAGCGTATTGTGGCTTGTCGCTTCGGCAAGCCATCGCAAGCCATTGATGGAAGTGCGATGCGGGTGGCGTTCGATCTGCGAACTAGGGCTGAGATGATCCCTTTCCGTCGACCCCAATACTGATAGGCTGACTCGTACGGGATAATCTAGGGAAGTCGTTGCGAGGCGTAACGCTCAAGATATGGATGGATCGGCAATATTGTCGCCACGGCCATGTGTACATCCCGGACACAGCCATGTGCGCATCTTGAACAATACAAGAGCTCGAGTCGACTTTCTCGAATGGAAAAGTTGGACGGCCTGGAGGTGATCCCACGATGGAAGCGTGATCACTAGGGCAGAAGGGAATGGCGATTGAGATTACGATTGGCGATCAACGGGAACGGCGACTCTTATCCAGGCGTGATAGAAGAGCTGTGCGCTTCCCATCCTGACTGCATATGCAGCAAGCGCAGATTGTAGATGCAGGTTGTTGCAGGACAGAAAAGGCGATGGTGTAGGTTTTGTAGATGCATAGCTGCAGCCATGCCGCAAACGTTCCGAGATGTCGCACTGTTGCAATTTGGCGTGATGGTGCGTATTCGTGGATGTTACTGTTTTGACAAGCAAGCAAACCAGGTCCGTTCTTCGGCTGCACCCTTGCCGATGGCTGATGGGAGAAGTTTTACTTTGTGCTCTGAAGCGTGGGTACCGAAGCCACCAGCCCAGTTTCAGCAGCCCGCCCCACCGGTCGACAAAGGAAAGTGAGGGGTGCCATGGCTCGAGCGTATGTCGTTCAACTGCAGCTTTGGTAGCCCGTGGTAGTGGTTGTGTACCCCCATTTCACCACTCATGATGATTGCGTTGTGGTGCCGTGCGACTGACTGTAGAACATGCATCGCTGCTATTCGCCCAGTACGTGTTCTTCTTATGTGCATATTCCCCAGAGGCGAGCCGTCGGCAAGGATTGCCACCGAACGTACGACACCAATGGCGGCTTGCGGAGAGGCTGCCCTTATGCGGTTTACGATCGACGTAGAGAAAGGAGAGTCAGGATAGATGTGTTGGTAAATTGCACGGGCCTTCCACCGAACGGGATAAGCAGCCGAGATTTACTGGCAGCCAATGAATGGGATGATCGACATGAAACTTGAGCCTGAATTGCTTCGAGAATTCCATGAAACGGCGCATTCAGCCACGCAGCCTTGAAGCGGCTTCTTGCGTACATACTGTAGTAAAACAAGGACCAGTGAACGGTCAGTCCGGTCAGAGCGATCCCATCAGGCTTAGATTGAGCAATCTACTACTATTCTCAGAGTCGCCTCGGGGTAAACGAAGGCACTCATGGGGCGCAATGAGCTTAACGCCGGAGGTTAAAGCCATTGCTGGCTTAGCCTGTCTTGGCTTTGATCGGTACCGTAAAGTACAGCACTTTAAGGTAACACAGTAGTACTCCGTGATTCTACCTTAGTCAGTGACTAGTCATGATCCCTGCCGACCTGAGCCATAGCCGGAGCCGGAGCCGGAGCCGGACCCTGAAACTAGCCGTAAATTGTGAAATGCGAACGCGATTCGCGGTTGATCATTTTCCATTTCCTTCCTCGTCTCTTTTTAGCATCTCCTCATCCTTCCTTCCCATTCGCCGTTTCGACTCACCCTCCTTTGCCCTGCCAGGCATTCCTTTCTTTTGAAGCCACGCGAACTGATCGGCTGGTGCTGGCCATAGCCTACTTCCATTTCCATTCGAGAAAAGCTGGAGGTGAAGGAATAGCCAGCCTCGGAAGTTGCACCGACACCCTGCTTGCCTGACGTAGTATGTTACCCGCTTCCCTCACTACTTCAATCCTTCGATACGTGCTCCTCATTGGTCTGCCAAACCACGAACCTGCTTTACCTTACCCCAGCTGGATCTCTCAATCTGGCATCGCCTCAGGTTCAGGGTCTCAGTGGCACCTTCTTCTTCCGTATATCATTCAACCTTCTCCCAAAAGGTTATCTTCACATTCATGTGTCATCCCGCACCCATGTTGTTCACCCACATCTTCACTCCGGACATCTAACACCCAATCACCCACACCATCGCCAGTAATGTTACTTACACTGAAGCCTTCACAGCAACACGGGTACGCAAGTCCCCATGCGTATTCACTTACCCAACGTTCTCCCTCCTCACTCTACTCTTCGCCTCCGAAGTCGACCTCTCTTCCTCCTCTACCGGACATCACTCCTCAAAGAATGACTACACCACATCGCGGCTTGCCTCCTCCGTCGGTGATGGACAGGAGCTTGCCATTGCCAGAACGAGCTCAAGCGTCTAGTACCTTGAGTATGAGTTCTGGTATGGGCGCACTACCACCAGCACCAACGCAATGGCAAAATCAGAACGAAGCAACCCAGTCATGGCTTGATGCCAAGAAAGAGGAGGATCGAAGGAAACAAGAGGAGGAAAAGACTCGGCAGGAAGACCTGAAGCTACAACAGCGGAAGGTGGAACAGAACATACTACAAGAGTCTCTTCGAGGCGGAGTCCCTCCACCGATGGTTCCCATGATATTTGCAAGCATTGGAGGAAGCAACGTTGCAAACATGAGCGTGGAATGGGCTCAGCATTACATGACACAGATGAGTTTGCAACAACAGGCGCAAATCCAGCAGCAGCAGCAACAGCAACTGCAGCAGCAACAGCAGCAGCAGCAACAACAACAACAACAACAACAGCTACCGGCACCATCTCAGGTTCAACCTTCCCCCGAGCAACGACGAGAACCTCGAACAGTCGCAGGCCCGAATCCTAATCCTTACGGCGCGCAACAGATGCAGCCGCCGACGCACAGCAATGCCGTACAACCCGTACAGCCCGTTCAACCGAACCCGCCTGCTGCAGCCTACACGCCATCATATTCTCATGCTACTCTTCCCAGTGAGCGAACTCGGGCCCCTCAACCTCTACAGGCAGCTCCACCTACATCAAATCCTCGACCAACGACCTCACAATCGAATTTGTCTCGTCTGAACACTGGGGACATGCATGCAGCTCCACCGGGAACCTCTGCCCCACCGATGAGTATGCAGCATCCGACACAGCAGGCGCTCTCAACTCAAAACCAAGACCAGCCATCATCACCTGGGCTCTATTTCCATCATTGGCAGCCTCCAGACTCGCAGGGGAAATCCAAAGACAAAGACATTCATGGCACCCCGGCAGTCAAAAGTGCGCACACGTCACCTAATACACAACCTCCTGGGTCCCATTTACGGTCCGACTACACAACCTCGCCCAAGAAACGGAAAGCGACAGGATCACATCAAGCTGCACCGACGCCGTCTTCACACACCTCTCCGTCCTTTTCACGACAACCTTCTTCGGGCTCGACGTCAGGCCGACGGCGTAGACATTCACGAGCAAGTGATACCTCATCTCACTCACAGCCCCGTGCCGCACAAGGAAGCGGACGCCAAAGTTTCTCAGAGGCCGAAAGTGGCAGAAATTCGGCACCCTCTGAAACGCGGCACTCCCGTCAGAATCATCCGGCCGGATCGGATAGCAGAGAGATGAGGGAGATAAGGCAGGTTTCCCGAGACCTAAGCGACCGAAGCAGTCCCAAACAAGAGCCATGACCCGGCCTCCTTAATTTCTCATTCGACGCCTGTTGAACGGGGCCTTTAATCATACGTTCCAGCCAGAGATTACGGTGGGGACACGAAATATACATGGGCATCTGGTATTCCGTCTGGTTGGCTATTTTTATATACCCTTCATGCGACATGTATGCCATCATGAATCTTGCGTGTGGTTGGTAGCTTTCGCGACTGACTCATTATTTCTCAAGCCCCGGGGGCTGGGCTGGACTCAATGTATCTGTACTACTCGTTGCATTCTTGCTTTCACTTCAGATGTAACATATTTTTGGATCCTCGGGATCATGAGACTTTGAATGGCTTATGCACACCAGCTGCCGCGAGCGGCGCATGCTTGTGCTTTGGGTGGAGATGAAACAGCATTTTCTCCTATGTGCGGAGTCGCAACGACTGATTCCGGTCCCTGCAGAAAACAACGCTTTGACTTTTCTATCTTCATGACTCGTGCAGCTGATGTCAATTCGCAGTAACATGGTCAAGGACATGATCAAACCTTGGTTTTTCCCATCCATGATACTGGGAGTTTGACAATGCAATCGTCCTTGGACTCTCTTTTCTTCAATTTCGCGGGCATATGTAACGCGATGATCCGATATGGATAGCCGTTATGTACGTGTACGCTAAACCCAATGGAGATGATGCGCTCCAGCGTCCTTGCAGTATGCATATCCTCTCGGCAAGCTCGGTAAACCTTTTTGCCAATGCACCCATCCATTTTTTTTTCTTTTCTTTCCTTTTACCTGCGGGTACAACGTACATATGCATCTTGATCATGTGCTTTTGACTTTTCCCAGGTTGAAAATTCTTGCTTGTTGGGTTCTGTTCTGCAGCTGTGGCGCGGGATCGGTGGTCTGGTGCGATGGCTTTATTTTGAGTTTTGCTGTGGGCTGGTTCTTCCATATTTGGATCAGCGGGGATGAGTTGTGAGTGAGTGAGTAAGTGAGCGATGGGTAGGTATTTTGAGTTGTTGGGTTTTTGGGGGGGTATAGGATATGGGGTATGGGGTATGTGGTAGGGAGGATAGTGGGGATGGGGACGGGGATGAGGGTGGGGATGGATAGGAGTAGGTTCTTTGTTTTCATCGCTGTGCTGCGTTGTTTGCCTGATCTGATCTGATCTTTCAAGGTCGAGACGAGAAATGGAACGCATCGTCATATCGGCAGCTCAAGAATTTCTGCCATTGACGTTTCTTCCTTGTTTGTCCCGTTCGAGTTAACTTGACCTTGATCATTGACCTTGATTCGTTGTTCATGGGATTTTGGGGATTGAGAATGAGGGGGGGGTTGATGTGAGTTACTACGTTTTTTGGGTGCGTGATATGTGCATGGTGTGTTGTTGTACTGAGGTTGGAGGTTGGAAGGAGGGGTTGATTACTATTGAGGTTTTTGGCGGGACTGGGGAGGTGGGTTTGGTGGGTTTGAGAGGGTTGAAGGGGGGGGGGGGAGGGCCGGATATAGGGGTGAAAAAGATAGTAGATTTCATGGGCTTTTGGTGGGGTATTACGCTGCTTACTGATGTTTCCGTATATGAGTATTTATTGCGCGGAGATTGAGAGTGAGAGTTAAGATTGTGGATTGTTTTGGTTTTATGGGGTTATTTTGTTATTAGGAGATGGACTTTGGTGTTAGTGTTGGTGGTGGTATGGTTATGAAGTATGCGTAGTATGGCGTGGCTGTGGTTCGATGAAGTTGGGGTTGTTGAGTTTGGTGTTGTGTTGTGTTTGTGGGGGGGATTTTGTGAGTTTATGAGTTCATAGGGCAAAAGGGGTTTTGGTTGGATATAGAGGTAGATATGGAGGTGGAGAGATATAGTATGTATGTATGTATGTATGTATGTATGTGTGTATGTATGTACATCCTAAACTTAGTATGGAAGATTGTTGTTCTTTTTGTGAACGAGGGTGGACGGGGGAGTTTGAGGGAGCACGAGGGAGCACGAGGGAGTTTGAGGGAGCAAGAGTGAAGCAAAACTGGAGCAAAGAATGGAGCAAAGGGGGCAGCGTGTTTCGTTTCCCAACACTACCTTAGAATATTGCTTACTTGGCTCAGCTTTTGCTTTCTAGCCTGCTTCCTTTCCGGACTACCTGAATCGCTCCATGCACTTTCGACGCATCTTGCCACTCAGGCAAGTTAGCAATACCTGAAAGTAACGTACATTGATCGTCCCCAAGACACGCTGACGAACGGTAACGGTGGGTGCTACTATATATCAGACCGATGCGGAAGCTTAGTTTTTCGGCTTGGTTTGACGGTAAGGTCTAGATAGTAGTAGTAGCAGTAGCTGCATAGTTTTGAGATAGAGGAATTGTCATTGATAAGGAGCAATTATTTTAGCATTATCAATATTGATCATATTGGAAGGGTAGATGTGGGTAGATTAATTGAGATAAGTTCTTCTATCATGGTTTATAGATACCGAAGGTACTTCGATCTGAGGCTGGATGGAGGGGAATGTGGATTGGACTTATGAGTGATATGAGTGATAAGGGTGATTGGAGATGACATGGAATTTGATAGAGTGAAGAGCGCACCCTCGCTAGGACGGACATGTGGTAGCTCACCAGAATTGTACAATTGACACGTGTTGCTCTCAAGAGGATTATTGGAATACATAATCTACGATGAACGCATCAAAACCTTCCCTGGGGGCATGGTTTAGTGGTATAATACACCTTTCGCAAAGCAACATCGCTGTTGATGTTGGACTTAGGAGTGGAACTAGTCCCCGGTGCGATGCCGGGTGCGTCCACGACTTCAATCTTTGCCAAATTTTTAGAGGCGATAATTATCTTCTTACCCTTAGGTACTCTATTTACGAAAAGCCATGACGAACACGTTGTCAACACGTCTCAGGGATTCATACCGAGTTACAGCCGACACGGATGCCAAAGTGGCTGAGATGGGATGATAGTACAAGTATCAATGTATCATTGCTAGAAGGCCTTCCGCCGCACTCCTTGCGAACCATTTTAAATTGATGACGGTGACACCGTCACAGTGCTACCTAGCAGATTTTACGCAATAAGCTAACCCAAGGAGTAAATTTGTACAACCTTTGTCAAGCTCCGGATTTGGAGTATCGAATTCGGATAAGGGAAGAGATTTTGCGATGGAGACGATCGAACACGTATCTCGCTCTGATATCTAAATATAAATGACAATGTACGAGATCGCTGTTAAGGTTTGCAGTTACTAGGAGGAGAGTTCTCAACTTACCGTGTACCATTTGCCACAGGCTTTGCTTGACCCGTTCAGAGCATTCGTCGGCGCAGGCACAGCACTCACTGTAGGATTGCCGTCGCTGGGTTTTCCGGTAGGCTTGGTAGGAAGATAACCACTAGGAGGGCTATATTTAGCCCGAATTAGCAATTTAATGATTTTTGAGGTTCAGTATGAATACTCATGGCCGGCTTACCTGACACACACCTCATAATTAATAAAGTTGAGGCTATCTTGACACAGCAGGTTGAAAATGGGATTCCAAGACAGGAACTGCGTTACGGTGATATCAGGGAACTGTTACACAAGCCCGTCGCACGAGTCCTGCGCTTGCCAAGTGTACGTATCGCATGTCGCTGGGATGCAAAGCGTTTTGCCCACAACACTTCCGAAATTGGAGCAGTAAAGGTCTAGATTGTTGACTCGCAAGAGGTCATATGTCGAAACATTGTGCGCCTTGGCGACGGCATTGCAGTCATCTGTCGTGGTGACTGTATATGAAGCTTGGCAAGTTGATGATGGCGCAGCCGCCGTTCCGGTCTCCATTGATGACGCTGATGTGGCGGAACCCGCGGCTGACGGAGACGCAAAGGCCGTAGGAGTTGTGAACCCGTAGCGAGTAGCACTGCAGCTGGAAGTCAGTGAGGCTAGCTTGCTGGCAAGTCCTTCATCGTAACCAAGTGGCTTGCTCAATTGAAGTGCTTGGACCCCCAGCCAACAGTCCGAGCATTACTTCTGTGCTGAAGTGAGGTTTGTTTGATTTGACCAAGCAAAGAATTGTGGATCGCAGAAAGCGCCAATTTTACTGGCATTATGTCAGTCGAAGTATTGAACGGGGATTACTCGACGATGCAGACACACCTATCCTTTCTGCACGAAACGTTGTAGGTGAAAAGGAGATTGTCAACAATATAGGTGGCTGGGAAATTCGTCAGCAATGGCGATCAAATATAGTGTTAGCTCTGGGAGACGGACGCTGACCTGGATATTCTGCATCGCTATATAGAACGACATCGGTACTAGCAGTGCATGCTCCTTTAATGGCACTTCTTGCGTTCTCTAGAGAAGTATGACAAGTGTCAACACATAGTGCATCGACCTGCTCGACGTCTAGAATCGTGTTCCTAGCCAGAGAGTGAGCCAAAGCTATACGCCGGGACACTTCAAACGCCACGACTCAAGGCGCTTGAAACAGATGTAGTGATGGGAATGCTTACCTTGTGGATAGGATGGCAAGAGCGCCTGGGCAGGAAACGTTGGTGTTCAAAGCCGTTGTGCAAGACTCGCTCAACCCCGGAGATCCTATGTACATCTGCGTTCCGTCTAAATGTTGTGCCCACGTGAAGCTAAAGTAGAATGCCAGGATAGCATTCAGGCTTCGAAAGTTTGCCATCGTGCAGCCTTGAGTGAAAAAATATTTAAGTTAAAGGGGTCCACCTTTACAGGTTCAGGAATAACGAAAGCCGACTAGTAATAATGTTTCGAGAATGAGGAGCGATGTGTAGTGAGAACGCGAAGAGCGAGGCGCACGAGTGCTAGACCTTGATGAGGGGTTTTACCCGCGAGAGTACACCCTGCATAGGAGAAAGTTGTCCCGGGGGGGTCACAGAGGCAAATACCATGACGCTTGATGACTTTGAATCCTTCATGGCTGGACCGAGTCATGTCTGCAGAACCTGGAACGGCAACATGACACGGGCACTGCATTGGGCAGTCAGAGATACAACAATCAGCATCGTGATTAAAGGACTCATTGCCGCCAAAGATATCCTTCCTTACTCTGTTCAGCGCGTCTTCCTCGCTTCAGCTTTCATGGTCTCTTCAGCCTCGTTGAGATTGATCTGATTTGCCACGTAAGAATCCTACCGAATCCTATAGCTCCCCATTGCTTCCTCTCCCTCCAAAGTGGATGTATATATATACCACGAACTCAGGATTTAATATTACCGTTTTCGATTAGGAAAGGGAGTAGGGCCGCTCTAAAGGGAGTAAAGGGGCGTAGTGAAAGAGTAGTAAGAGAGCACGGAGGTGTATAGGGGAGTAGGAGTTAGCGCTAAGGAAGTACTCAGGACGGTTTTTAATGTCTAACACTATACGCCGAGAATGCTAGCCGAATTAGGACTAAGTGTTGGACATCAAAAACCGCCCTAAGTACTGGTAGAAATTGGTAATGTCAGGACAGTCATATAGTTTCAGCTCACGCTGAAGTAGGTCGTACCGTGACTCTTCCCCTTTCCCCCCCCTTCCAACTACTCTCGACGTTCTTCAGAGCAGGCTTGGACCTCCTTTCTTTGCGCGACGGATGCTGCGACGGCCAATTCTCAATCTTGCTTGTGCGTATCATACACTCAGAGATTCGTCTCTACCGGTCCGAGCTATTCCCTACAATCTCTCATCCTCCCCACCACACTCGCTATCCTCGCATTGTAATTTTATCTACTGGCCAGACTCAGACTTAGGACCCTTCCATATAGCCACTAATCCTAGTACACTCCCTAAGCTGTCGCACACGATAATGCCCACCATAAGGATGGCAAAGGACCGCCAGTCCACGACGAGCTTGCTGCCGAGATACGGCACCGTTCCTGGCGTCTGGATCTTCGGGTTGTTCGCTAGCATCTCGGCCAGCGATACGATGGCGTGTTCAGCGATATTGGCGCCTACGCCGCTGTTGGTGGTGTCGTTTTGAATATTCCACGTATGTCTGAGTAGTCAGGAACCGATTAGTGGTGGAACCCGATTTGTGGGAGAAAACACCACGAGCTTGGCTTCACTTACCGATTCGCGTACCACTGCCATTGCGTGAACACCAGTTGCTGCTTCCCGAACTTGTATTGGCCTTGTAGGGCAATGGACGCGGCAGCTTCGCGAGCCATGCTATTCGAGATATTGTGCGCAGGGTTGACGATGTGGGTGACGGGGTGAACAGTGATGGGGCACTCATAGAACAGTGGGGTTAGGTTCAGGCCCCCGCTGCGGAATACCCACATCCAAAGCCCTCGATGGCTGTAGCCGTATTGGGTTTCATTTTGGGTAACGTTAACGCCGCGGTAGATGTAGGTAGTACCATACATGCCAAGGGCAGAGGTGGGGATGTTGATACTGCCGTTACTCGTAGTGTTAATGGCGTAGGTGTAATTGAAAGCGCTAATGAAATCCGTACCATCCCTGTTCGGGTCTCCCACGGTGGTTCGTTTCGGGTTGCCAACCTGGGGGTACTCGTTGCATGGTCCGGACGAGGCGGTGATGACGCGATCGGTGAAATGGGGGTAAGACCTCCGAGTGTCGTCGATATTATATTCGTTGAAGCGGATGCCGAACTCTTGAATGGTGGTAGTACGGCGACAATAGTACCGATAGTCTCTCTTCGAGTCGATGATGCTTTGGATGTCGGTGAAATTGCCGCAGTTGTCTGGATCGGTTGACTCGGCCCCTAAGGTTGTCTCGCCATATGCATGGGCTAGCTGATCCATTGCGACTTGATCTGTTGTACAATCACGACCATGATAGTAGCACTTGGTGTCTGGTACCATGGGTAGGCCATCTTGGAAGTATGTGCCATTGTAATCTCGTCCATCTTCCAGCGTAAATACTAGACTTAGGATGGCCGGAGCGACGAAAGCAATCTGCCGAGAGTGAGCTTGAAAGCCGCGAAGGGGTCGAGAACAACTCACATAATTAGCCAAAAGCTATTGTATTACTACGTTAGCATCTTCTTCACGATTGCTTGTAATTTGTAAGAGTAAAAGAAAAGGGCTGTGAGGTTTCAAGTCTACTCTAGGCCGGTATCGTACTAAGTTTGAGAAGTAATTGAATGATCTAGGGGGAGAAAATGTTTCGATCGCGGGCCGGAAAAGATGACTTACCCACAATATACGCATTTGCGTGTTCGCAAAAGGCACGAGCCGCAAGTGATCGATGTACTGAGGCAGACTTTTAGCGATTTCTTTGATGGTCTCCTGCCAGAGTGTTAGTGAAAATCCATTGATACATAACCCCCTCCAGCTGTAGCGAACCAGCAGGCTTGCACCGAGAAATATGAATAACCCTGTCGATAGAACATTAAATGCATCCTTCTGCGATGGTGTCAGGACGCCTTTGGTATGGTACACTTTCACCAAGGCGTAGACTGCGCCGGCGACAAGGGTGGTGAAAGTCCAGGGGAGCAAGAGTCTCAATGTCCTTCTTCGTTTGGTGCCTTGGGGGCTGGAAATACTCTTAGGGTTGGCCGCCGTCGGAGAGCCGGGTTGTTTAGGGGCCATTAGTTCTGGGAGTCTCCCAGCGCGGCCCGGAAGTCAAACTTCTCGCTGCTATACTCATAGGCACCTCCTTCGACTTCATCATGATCGAAGGACCCTCTTATATATATCCGTCGCACTACCTCTACGACTCCAGCGTTGATACTACATCAATTGCGAAACATGGACCTGAAGGAGGTGGCGTGAAATAGTCATATCTTTTGTCCCCCTTCCCATCACCCTACCTAAGCGCGGGGGTCGAGGAAGACCGTACAACTAACCTCATAGGCTGGAAACACACCACTCCAATTGTGACGGCCTAGAAATTCATGTCTTCAAAGAGCTGATTGATCAGAAGTCTCCAGAAGACCCTAGATAATACTGGAGCTGATCCTACGGACGCGCTGGGTGTCTGTACTGCCTTGCACCGTCCATGGTTATACGAGGTACGTCCTACTTTTGCAGCTCTGTAAAAGCCAATCACCTGTATGTTCCTATACTGGTACGGCGGCAAGTGGGTGACAGAAATGTTGGTACACTAGCGACTTGGCAGAGAGCACCCACTAAATATCTATGAAGTTGTCGATATTTCTCAATTAATAGACTGTTACCTAGCCGTCACTATCTAGGATACCTTAGAGTCGCTAAGGTAAGAATGCTACTTGTATAGTAGTAAATAAAGAGGTGGGTAAGGGTAAAATCTTCAACAGTTTCAGGAGGAATTTAATGAGGGGCTCTCTGCCAAGTCGCTAGTGAGTGTACCAACATTTCTGTCACCCACTTGGGCGGTTACTGTCAGCAGGCTTCGCACTAATCAGCAAAGTGGCTTGATCTATAAACAGAATGTCCCTCCTGATAGCGGGGCTGAAGATTTGAAAACAGCTCTTCGTTTCATTCGTAGGCCGCCTCAGTTGGGATTCAATGTTCTTACCCACCTCTATCTACGCTACAGGCAACTGAAATACTACTGTAATTTACCAAATCATTCGAAGGAGCTACTAAACCGATCCATTCGTGGCGTATCCCCCGTCCTGGCAGAGCTTTAATCTCAGGGGTCTGTTAGCCTTGTGTGGAGTACTCCTCCATCCGCAAGCCCTCTAAGTACGGTTAAGTTTAGACCCCCGTCTCTTTACAGCCATCATCCTATCGTCAATGTCAGCTGCTGTGCGAGGTGCTTATGAGATCGTACAGTACTTGAAAAGTGTTGGCATGGAGCCCAAGATTCCGCCTGCCTTACAGCCTTTTGATAGCGAAGTTATCAGTCTTTCAAAGTGCTTCTGATTGTGTTGTCGGCTACAAACAATACTGTTGTCCTGACCCTCCCCAATTGAGCGATTATCGCTGGGAGCAAGGGAATAGGGGAACTAAGGAGTGCGCAAACGCTAAGTGTAAAGATAATGAGGTGGAAGTGGACAGAGATCCATACGGGGGCTCGCAGATTGGAGGATGTTCTTGTGAGTTTGTCCGTCCTTTACATCATAGGAACGCCTGGGATCAAGGCTAAAACTCCTCGATATAGGGGCCCGAACCAAAGCAGCTTGCTGTGCCGTCAGAAAGGCTCCTCCCAAACCCGCAAGCTGCACTGCAGATTTGTGCAAATCTCTGACCGGATTCTGCCCCAAGGATGACGACGATGAAAGCGCAAACGACTTTACGAAGCGAGATTCGACTCCAGCTTCGCAGGATCCGGAAAGACATGGGCTCTAACAACGTGGCCAACCCCAAACCTACTACGTCGATATTGGGGCCAACGTCGGCATACGAATTATAGCAGCTGCATATCCAGCAATAGGAGAACTATTTGGCCTGCAAAATGGTATAAATATTCTCCGCCGGGTTTTCCGGCTTAGACCTGGATACTGTGTCGGTCCCGCGATCGAAGTCGGGAATGTTCCCCGAGGAAACAGACCGGACGTGACGGGGTTCCAGGCCGAACAACCCATTGGCATGAGTGACCATTTTAGTGTTTTGAGCCAAGTTGCTCACCAGTGTTTAGCGACAAATCATGACTCATTTCGCGAAAGCAAGTACGAGTGGCACCCTACCGTCTGGGCAACATGCAAATCTTCCAGTCATCCCACAGCCTTTCTGGAGGAATCAATGGCTTGCTTCCGATGCTACTCTGGCAGGGGAGCCTGCAATTGGAGGTCCTAACGGCCTCAGACCGGACAACCCAAACGAACGTGTCATGGAGAGCTTCGGATCCGACAGCTATCCTGATCCCCTCATGGCGGTCGATGCAATGATCAATGGGGCCAAAGGTCGAATAATGGCGCTTAGGTGAGTGCAACTTTTCGCTAGCGTTACTGTTGTCTTGTATCTTCTTAGATGCCTTAAGAAGGTTTCGAAGGCCAGAAATGACTTCGGATGGTGAACGCTGACTCTGATATGTACTACAGGGAACCCACTGGACTCGACCTTATCACTACTTTGGCAAATAGGGCAGTACAGAGAGATACTCAGGGGGACGCGGACGAGTTGCTTCAAGCAATCCGAGCAGTGAGTTCCCGGACGGTGAACTGCCTCTGAATTCACCATGAGATGGCTGATTTGCATACCAGGGTTTTGCTACATTCGAATATCTCAGAACACCCCAAGCGACCTCACGATGGAACATGGTCGGTCAGCAGGTCCGTCTCCAGTTCGGCTACATCGAGCGAGACTTGAACACGCCAAACCTGGTGGCGTGGAGGGATGCGTTCACAAACGATTATTTCGGAGAAGTCGAACGACTTGCGCAAGTGTGGGCCGGAGCGGCCCTTGACCGGGCTGCGGCTCCCTTCGTGGCTGTGCACACTGCTGATCCTAGCCGGACTCCGCATATCTATGGACAGGTAATTGGGGCTTTGGAGCAGATGCTGGATGAAATTAATAACATGCGATTACCTCCATAATCTACCATACAGAAACCGTAACCTCCTGGAGAAGCACATGGTGGCTGACCACGAAGCAGAGGAGCAAGGGGTGGCGGTTAGTAGGTCAATTTTCAGGGGGAAATATTCCGACAAAACGAGTTTTAAGAAGAATCTCCTTGTTGAAACTGATGTTTAAGTATTTCAGGCTTTGGAATTCACCCAGCGCTTGTTGCTCAAGAGTTTTGATGCGAGTATCTAATTTGAAGAATTGGCTTGAGGAGCCGGACACACACGTAGACTCGTCCCAAATGTACATAGAGGAAACAACATTGTCGTCAAGTACCAACCTTGCCAAAGTCGAGGGGCTATTCGTGTCGGTGATGGTGAGGATGGTAGATAACTCGTCCACTCGGTTCGGGGTACTGTACCATCCGAACATAATTGGCTATTCCGATAGGGACGTGATAGAGAAATCTCCATTTGTTAGCAAATTACTCAGCAATCTCGTTATCCCGTCATCGACGTTATCGCTTTTGACACAATATGTGACGTACTAGGAGTACGCTGGCCTACTCTATGATGTGAAGCGCTACAATGGCCATACAATTTGATACCGATAGATCTGCGACAGTGCTCTGATGGAGCTCGGATGCCATTGATGGAAAATACTATAGAGATAAGTAAGGTAATAGATAATAAATGATAACGAGGATCGGTTCAAAAAGTCGACTTCTTTGTATAGGTGTGAGGTAATTCCTGGAGGCAGACCGCCCCATCCTTCATCCTCCTCAACAATTCTCATCAATTGCAGGACAACTAGAAGACGAAACGGCATGTTCCACTTCTTCTCACATATGCTAAAGTTCCTAGACCAGGCATTGTCATATACTATACACGTAATTGTTTAACAGAATAAAGGGGCTTAGTGGCGGAAGCTGATTCCATAGGGCACCACCTTAGCTCGTCAAATCGTCTGAGAAACTGAGGCTATTGTAGCAATCTTATAGATTCCTGTAGCGTCTCTCCAAAAACCCCTCGCATCCAGGATACTCGGTGTATCACCCTCGAGAAAGATTTGTTAGAATTTCAAAGGACATGATATAATCAATCACTACATCACAAAGCACAATGTATCAACGCGGTACATCTCAACGTACACCCGAATACGATACTCGCCTCAACACCGCCGACGAAATCGAGCGAGATTTCCAAGAAGACAACCATAAAAAATGGGGCTATGTCATCTACCGCTGTGACTACGAAAGCGACGCAGACTGGTTAGAATTATTGAAACGTCTGCGCTACCAGGTTGAAAGGGCGCTGGAATGCTACAATGGCCTAGACATGCTGGAAAACTTCGACATTACCGTTTTCGAAGATAAGTCGAGCCTTGACGGTGCCAGCAAATCTGCCGTGCGAGAAAGGTTCGGAAATTGGGCGGCGACTGCGCCGGATGCGGAGCAAGGCACTCCCAATGCAGCGGCGGCCCTGCGCTATAGATACTGCATCCATGCTGATGCGGAAGTATTGGAGAGTGTGGTGCACCATGCAGAGGCACCGCCGGCGCCAGAAGCGAGAGGTCCTGGCTTCGTCAATCTCGTTTCGAAGTACTGGGAGCCTGATTCTGCAGATCTGATGGAGAAGGGAGAGGAACCGGTGGAAGGGTCAGAGCTACGGGATGTGGGATGGATGAAGGTCGAGTATCAGTCTGTCATGGTGAGTTTCTATGTCCTTTTGCGGGACTGGAACGATTGGTATCGAGAGTATCGTCGTCCTCCCGAGATTGCGCGTGCTTAAATACAACGATCATTGAATGAAGATACAGACCTTCGTGACTGTATTTAGGAGAACTTGGCATACCTTAGGCTGTGCGCTCAAACGGAATTTCAGCTTAAGTCTTAATCATTGGGTAGCACGATATGTGTTCAGTGGATCGCAGAACCTTCAGGATTCCCAAAACCAAGTGAGACGGCGGAACTACAGTCATATTTATAACTATACTGATATCTGTATGTATGATGAAACGTGAAGCTGATCGGCCGCATTGGAGAGTCGGAGTCTGGAATAACAGACCTACCTGTTGAAACGGCACGAACGGCAAAAGTTGCCAAGACGCTTGAATCATCTTATTGTGGTATTTGTAGTATATTTCAACACTACCAACCGGCTTCGCTTCTTTGCACAGCTCGCTCCCACGTCCTGGACTCCGCGAAAATAATCTCATCACTGGCTGGCACGATACAACTGCGGGAGCGCACAAGTCTCTACTCAAGTCAAATATTCGAGAGCAGGAGAACCTAGCGTTATCATCGTTATCTCCACTTCTGGGTGGATTCTGGTGACGCTGATCCTTCTCCTATAGTACTATCATGAGCATCTCAAATGCTATAAAATACGCACGGGAGTGTGTTCTTGCGGTGATGTAAAGGTGGAGAACCTAAAGTGTCTCAAGATCATGGAGGTTGGTTTTCGGGGAATGGTTTGGTGAGAAATGCTGTGTCTGATATCTGTGGTGGAGATTGATTATCGGTAACCTCTTGGTGCTCGCGGCAGGGTACCTTACTACTGACTGTTGATCATGAGCTGAAAGATTGGCGGGAGCCAGGTCGTTAGTCCCAGCATCTGATTCGATATCACCGTGCGAGCAGTGGCATTGATTACTCCTTTCTGTCAGCTCGCAGATGAATGCCCCAGAGTGTCTGACCTGATTAGATCTAGAGCGGTTCTAAACTTTCGTTTGTAGCGTTCAGAGGGATCGATTTGAACTGACCTGTGGGATGACGCTGAGCTAACGTTTCTGATGTATGGAATAAGGCAGGTACATTGGTTTACGATTCTATCATTTCTTCTTAAACTCCATATCGAACGGAACAAATCTCATGGCTTAATCACATATGAACAGTACAGACAATTCTTACAAGCCAGCTAGTTTTATATTCTTTTGCCAAGGCTAAACATACTGTAATCCGCATAGCCAGGTTGCACAGAAGGCGCCAGGAGAGATGGAGCCCCTCGTGGTGCCGCAGTGAACTTACTCAAAATCTCAGCTGAGACCAGGAAATGACGGGAGATTAGTGAAGCTATTCCCATAATCCGTAGCAGGAAAATCTATCACTATCGACATACTTTGATCCAACGCGCTTTATAAATACATATATTTTCAAGTATCCAGCACGTAACGCCACCAGCAGCACAAGCGGTCTACCTACAACAGTATACCACCAGTGCGGAGAGATAAGTGGTGTCTCTTCAAGGTCAGGTCGATCGAAGTGATACAGATAGCCAATTGATGTGCTACGGAGAGCTTTTGGTCCTTCATTTTGATATGGAACTTCACTGTACCTATATCAAGAGCTTGAGCGGATATAAGTGATATTGAGAGGAAGAACATCCTCAGCTCCACGTCTTCTGGGAATAAATTGGTGTCAGTTTCCATTATCTCTGAAGTCTTCGGGTGGGAAACGGAGCAAGGTATCAAGGCAAAAGCAAAGTTGGCAGCCATGATCGAGGGTGGTATTTCTGATATAGTCCTTGTTTTGTACCTTCTTCGCAATGCGACCTTTGTATCGTTGCAGGCTTATAACCAGGGTATAAACGCCATAGGCTCTCCAAGGATGCCTTAGAGTATAACCGAGGTTGATACCATATGGAAATTCTTTTTACCTATCACATCTTACGCCATGGATATACGATCTAAAGCAGGACCAATCCAAACTACAGCAATATTAGAATTTGTAGATGGGGCTACGCATGGCGTCACGCAGGTATGGAATTATCAATGATTTCTCCTTTTCCTTTGATGGTGGATTGAGATTCTTTCGGAATTTTGTCGTCATCTCACATCATATCGACGCTGATCCTTTCTAGTTCCAATGAAGAAAAGTAGTGAAGCTTTTCTGGGCGCTAACGGCATAGGTTGTGGCGGAGTGATGTCTTCATTGAGTTCTTTATCATCGGCAGAGATCATGTCTCATGTCTCTCATTTACATATATAATCACTACGGGATACAGTGGTGAACGTAACTTCGTCCCGACCGCTCCAAGTCCACGAATTCCCCTTTTCTGAACAAGATTACTACATCGTTCAAGGGATTGCTACCAAGGCCGCAGTGGTCACCTAAACGATATCTACCGCTATAGAATATATCCTACCACATCGCCAGAGACAGAAGGGCGCCGACGGGCCAAGAATTCTCGCGCTATGAGACTGTTAGTAATTGCTGAAGTTGGTTTCCTCTTTGTGTTGGCATATTGATTGAAGCTATATCAATATCACGCCGCATTCTCACTATGTAAAAGAAGCAGATAATTGAAGAAGTTGAGAGCTGATCTATTTAATCTAATTCTATGATCGCGGTACTTGGTCTCCTTGATATCAAAGGCCAGCCGGCAAAAGAACTCTACTCGATCTGATTATCAATTTCTGTCTTGATCCTGTTGGAAGAAAGCGCGAACGTTAATGCTCAAAGATCTGCTGTTGTCACACACATCCCTTTCTTGTACTCTATCTAATTTACCTCTTCTCTAAGATAAGTCAGATGAAGTTGATTTTGTCTGCTTAGGCACGTTATCTACGAGGGAAGTATATGAAACCTCTGACCACAAGAGACGGTTATTCTCAGGAATTACAATGAGAATGAGATTGGGTGATTTGATTGTAGTATTACAATTTCGACGGGACATATGTCCGCAAATCAGAGAAAAGGCACAGGGTTGGTGGAGCTCACTTTCCGGTTGAGCGCATAGTTCACTGCTTTTATGATGCTCGAAGACCCACGCTCTACGACCGTTCTTGGTAGCGAAAGAGCTCTGAAAGCAAGGACCTCGACTTCATGAAAGATTCGATGATCACATCAGTAAAGTACTCACTTTCCGGCATGTCTTCATTTGTTGGAAATGATTATGGCTGTTGTTCAGTCTCGCGTATTCCTCGTCTGGGTCTTGATCATTGATGGAGCTACAATGCACAGTATCTTCGTTGAGCATTGACCGTCATAGACGTTAACGGAATAAGTACGAGCTCATGTGGGAGTTCACGGGATGGATTCCTGCCTTACTTCCCTATGTCGAGTTGGCACTCTGTTTATAAGCCTCTGAAGTGTTGTTCCATAATGGACTTCTGGAATTTGATGAGTCGGAACGACCTCACGGAAGGAGACAAGAGGAATTCCCCAAAACACGCAGAGGCTCGCTTTGAGGCCTTAACGGATGTCTCTACGATGCATCTGGGTCCTCCGACTCTTTATTATACAAAGAATAAAGAGGAAGTTCCTATTCCATCACTAACATTTGGGCATTTTAACACGATCAAAAGGCGCCGTCAATATGCTCTCTTTCATGATTGGACGTTATCGATCTACTCAATCACAGTCGTCTGCAAACTACAAGTCGTTTGATGGTGCCGTCAGCAGTTCCTTAAAAGCTGCACGTGGCGCTGCTCTCAATTCTAACGGCAAATCTCAAGACAACCACACCCTGATTGTAAAGTAGCAACGGTCCCCTAATCCCTAGAGGCATCAGCCCCCCATGAATTACGGTCCCGTACACAGCAGCTCCAACATTTCTGTCCCCAGCGCATTAGCCCCCGGCACCTCAGCCCCCCAAACATCAGACACCCGCGCATGAGTCCCCACAGGCGCGCACCCTGTAGACCTCCTAAATGTCGCCATCAACGATGAATGATAAAAGTCCTAGCGGCAAAATATGCCTTCCTAGGGTACCTACCCCTGGAATTTAGGAGACCTTTGGTACCCCACCATGCGAGTGTGGTATCTTTGCACAAATTTGGATGAGGCAGTCTTGAAATTTGCCGCGGTTTTAACGACGCCAATCGGGATGGTCAAATGGTCATGGGAAAGCACCGCCGCCTCTCTCGATATCTATGTATATATGTGTATTATATACACCCCGAACTTACAATCATCGCTAAAATTCGGCCTGGCCACTAACGCGATGGGAAGGCCAGATGCATGCGAGCGTGGAGTGGGAAGACGGGAACGGTATTGCTGGCACTGCACTTTTTCGGTATACCATCGCCATCGGTATGCTGAGCGCTGTCGTGGGTGCCGTTGCCGCTGTCCCTACAGGTCTAGCTGGGCTTGGTATCGGTGCGGGTTGTTCTTCCACTGTTAATGTTCCTTGTAGCGCTGCTCGCGTATGAAGCCGATTAGTGATTATGGTTGCCACCTTTTTGCAGAATTATCCAGAAGCGTTGCACGAAATTGCTATAGTCTCCTTTTCCATCTGTTTCCGATAGTAATGCTAGTGAACTATATTTCGTGCACCTCTTTGTATGAGAGGGCGAAGGTTTGGGGGACGAGCACCTTTTTTTTTACCAAGGACATCCCGTGGCGCATTGAAGAAGCTGTGGCCCTTATTTGTCATAAGTGTAGCAGCATATGAGCGAGTAAGTCAACACATACGAGAAGTAATATGGTCTCAGTATGATAAAGAGACGTTTGCAATACTAAGTGACGGGGATGTACGTGTGGCATTCAAGTTGACTTGGAATTGGCACAAGGTGCTGAGAGAGGTAGAAAGGAAGTGGACGAGCTAACATAGTGAGATGTTACTCGCGGCATCTCACATGCGCTTGTCTACCTTCCCATTTCTTATGCGTAGCTCTACCTCATCCTGCGACTCAAGCATCAGGGGGGGAATGATCGCCCCACATAAATGCGCTGGCACCCTCCCATCCTCGCCTCCCTCCTTTCCAGGCCACCACCGGCAACCCTTTGCTTGCATCCGAATCTTGTACTGCCCATCCGGCAACCCATCCACCAGCGCTCCGATATCAAGTTCCCTGATAACCGGAGCTCCAGGCTTCAACGTCACCAAGTCCTCGGCCTTTGGCCGTCGATCAGCGTTGGATTCTGTTAACGGGCCAGTGCCGCGCTGATCGTTGCCCCGGACCACTTCCCTGTCGCTGAATCGACAACCTGCAGACTGGACGTCGGCGGTTTATGGGGCATGGCGTCGATAATTCTCATGCGATCGTCGTTGGCGCCAGGTTCGGGCTGGAAAGGACCCCAGGGGATCAGGAAGCGCTGGTGTCCCCGCGTCTGCACAGTGACAGGGTCGGAACCAGTGTTGGTGACAGAGACTTCCAAGGCAGTGCTACCTCTTGGCTTGGCGTCGGCATGTGCGGAATTGGAGGATGGAGAAGATTCGCAAAGACGCATTCTGGTTTCCATCCTTGGTGGCCAGGATAGGCCCTTTGCGACCGTGAATGTCGCGTTACCAGCAGTGGATTTGCTGTTAACCAATTTAATTGCTACGGAATCATGGCTTGGCTTCCCATCATTGTCGACGAACTGCTTTCGATCACTATACGCCCACCGTTGTACGCCGAGATCTTCGCTTGCTAGTCTTATGATGTGCTTCTTCCCCAGCTCTAGTATTGATGCCAACTCACCATGAACATCGATATGACACTGATACACGGTGAAAGCATCTCTCCAGTGCTCCGTCCTGTTGACCGGGGATGGTAGGGAAAGACAATTTACCTCTTTCGCGGCAACTTTATTCAGTCGGCTAAGATCCACTGCAACCCACTGCTCAGTGTCTCCAGGATCTTGTTCGTGCAGGGTGAGCAAGCCATGTGCTAGCGCAAATATGACATCTAATACCGAGCCTGCAACCTCGAAGAGTAAAGGCCGAGGATCAATATCAGCTGGTGAGCGACGACAGAGGCCGAAGACGATGCTGAATGGCAACTGGCCTGAGGCGTCAAAGACTTGGTAGTGGCTGTGAATTTGTGTGTGGATTCGCAACTCGTCCATCGTATTGGACTTTGCAGGAGCAGGTACAAGTAAAGGTTCGTGTTAACAGTCATGGTTATTCGGCGGGGTCAAGCAACGTATAACCTTAGGCAGGCGTTCGTCACGGCTATGCTACTACTGTAAGTGTGAATCATCTATATAGTCTATATAGTACTATGACTATTTAAGGTTTAGTTAGCTATTATTACGCCAAGTAATATACCTTATATAATCTAATTTCCCTAGGAACTTTTCTTTTTTCTACGTCTCCTATTTATACTATTACTCTTTTATACGCGTCTTATATCCTTACTCTCTTATTTATATCTATCTATATATCTATATATAGATATTATAATAGACCTATATAAAATACGCGTTTATTAAGCCTACTACTAACTTCTTAGCCCCTAATTAGTTTATATTAAGGCTTTACTTATATTTTTAAGTATTATAAACTCTTACTACTCTATCCCTTTCTTTACTAACCTACTCTAGGTCCCTAGGTAAAAAAGGCCTACTTTATAAGAACTTAATCTAAATATAGTCTTATAATTAAATTACTAATTTAAATATTAATATATAGCTATAAAATAGTTACTTCCTACCTTAAGACCCCCCGTTCTATTATATATATAAAGGTATAATCCTCCTCTCCTATTATAAACTCTATTATAAAGCTTATTATATAGCCCTTAAGTTTAATTATAATACCCTTTTACTAGTCTTATACCTAATTATAGGCGCTTAAAAGGCCTAATATCTAATTATAAGGCGGAAATATATACTTTAAGGCTTATAATAGAATAATACTCTAGCTATTCTACTTTATATTAGAAGGAAGAGTATAAGGCCGGCCTTATACTATTTATAATATACTACTTATAAGGTAATAGTATACTTACTCCTCTACCTAAGCCCTTATAACTCCTAAAAGAGCTACTTTAAGGAAGTATATTATATTTTAAGTATTTTCTAAAATATATTTATAGATATAATAATACTCTTACCTTTATATCTTATAAATATTAATAGGATACCTAGTTATAAGGCTATACTAGTATTTAGTCTTTTATAATCTATAGGGAACTCTACTACTTATAAGGCCCCTTATAGCCTAGTACTTACTTAATTCTATCCTTTACCTAACTATACTTCTATAATCCCGCCTTTATAATAATATCTTAACTATCCTACTATCTAGATCTTTAATAATCCCTCTTTAAAGAACTTAATAGAATAATATAGGCTTATAATAACCTATTTATTAATATATATACTATTATATAAGAGTAAATTAAGTAAGTAAGGGTAATAATAGGGCCTATCTAGGTAGTTTTAAACCCTTACCTTTAATTAATTATAAAGGCTAGATCTAATAAGAGGTATATAAATCTACTAACTACTTTAAAGGTTACTGCCTTTATTCTAAATAAGTATAAGGACTATTATTTTTATAATAATATTATTATAAAACGTTATAAGGATAGTAAAGAGCCGCTTTTTTATACTATTAATTATAATAATACCGCGTACTTTCTATTATATTATATTCTCCTTTTTTTATAAGGGAATCTAGGCTAGTACTAGGCCCTACGGCTATATAATAATAATAATTACTATACTATTATCTATTACTCTAAGCGTGCGTAGTTATATTATTACCTCTTTTAATATCCTAGTTAATACTTAATAATACTTTATAATAGAAAGCTATTTTAATAGTATATTATTAATTACTTTATTATAATTAACTAATAAAGACTTAATTTCCTTTATAAGAATTAAGATACTATCTATAATAAATTATATTAAAGGGTAGAAGATATAATACTAGTTAGTAATAATTATATAGATACTCTTAAATATTATACTATTCTACCTTCTAGCTTTAATAGCGGTAATTAGGCTATAGTATAGAATTATAAGGACTCCCTAGTTATATAATATTATTATAAGAAGCTAACGCTCTTTATAATAATAACTATAAACTTATACTAGCTTAAAATTAATACTACTATCTTTAATAATTAGACTACTAGTAATTAGGCGGAAATTATTATATATATCTTTTATATAAAGAAAAAGGTATTATTATAAGACCTTAAGGATTAGTTTAAGTACTATCTTAGTACTATTTAGATTATTAAGTACTAGAAAAGAGGTCTTCTATATATTTATATCCTCCTTTTTTTATATTAGGATAATAGCTTCCTAGACTATTTTTATATCAATAACTTAATCTATATAAAATTACTTAATCCTACTATTAATCTAAATAGCTCCTTATATTAAATTATTTAAGAGTAAATAACTTATAGCCCTTATAAGTACTAGAATCCTAAGTTACTATATATAATTAAGAAACCGCGTAGATCTAAGTAGATCTATTTAAAGTATTTTCTAAGGAAGTTCTAGCCTAAAATATTAGTTATAAAAGATAGCTATCCTATATACTACTATTATAAGGATAGATATATATAGATAAAATAGGTATATAAATAGGATATTAAGATAGATAATTACTAAGTAGTCCTATATAATCCCTAGCTAACTTATAAGTATATAATATATATTAATATTAAGGTTTACGCCTCTATTAATACTATTAAGTATATATATAAGTATATTTATAAGGGCGCTAACTATATAACTCTTAAGCTAGTAGATAACTAGGATAAAATTATACGCTACCTAAATAGTCGCTATATTAGTCTATACTAGGTTATATAGAACCTATTTAAATTCTATAACTATAATAAAGATCCTCCCGTTATATAACTTACTTTATACCTCCCTAGTTAGTAATAGGTATAGTTCTATAATAATAAGACCGACCTTTTATAGGTACTTAATAGGGCTAAAATAATACTTATATACTTCTTATAATATAATACTAAATATTCTAATAGCTATTATCTATTATACTATAATTTTCCTAAGTACTACGTCTATTATAGTAAGAAAGAGGAGCGGTAGTAGATACCTTGATAAAGGGGATATATAATTAGGCGTATATATAATTATAGAGTTATATAAGGGGAGAGATTCTACTTATAAGTCCTACTTATTATTATTTATAAGCCTTCTAGTTTTAAAGTAATTTATATAGTTAATAGTATTTTATATCTAACCTTCTAGGCTATATATATTACTTTAGGGCTCCTTAATAATAATAGTAAATAGTTTATATACTTTAAAGAATCTTAGTACTACTCTTCTAGCTACTCCTTATATTCTTTATTTATATCTATACTTCTTTATAATAATATTAGTAAGCCCCTTAAGCTTTAAGAAAAGTTCTATTATAATATCTATAATAATTTACTATACTATATTACTAGGGACTTTCTAGATATTCCTACTAGTATAATAAATATATATCTTAATTATAAGTTATTCTTAGTTACTAAATAGTTATAAATCTAGGGTAGAAGGCTTAGAGATTTTAATCTACCTATACCCCTCCTTATATAGTCCTAGTAGGACTACCCTCTTCTAATTATATCTAAATTAGAGTATAATACTAAAGAGTAAGTAGCCTTATATAATACTACTATTCTAAAGTTAAATATTAACTAATACTCTACTTATAATACTATCCTTATAGCTATTATAACTTTACTATAAACTATAGACTTCTTTATATACGGCGCTATAAGTACTAGGAAGACCTTTCTCTATAAAGCTCTTTATTATTATTTCTATATATAAGGATATATTATATTATATATTACTTCTACTAGTATTATATTAATATTACTACCTAGTAGTTATATATCCTACTCTACTTTTAAGATCCTAATTATTTATAATAATATATCTACTTATTATATCCCTATATAATTTAATATAATAGAGTTACTCTATTATATAGCCCTAATTATATAGGATAAGGTACTTATATAGAATAAAAATAATTTTACTATAGTTAATATAATATTATATAATATTTATAAGAGTAATAACTTATTTAATAGGCTTCTAGTAATTATAAGTAGTAACTTTATATAGATAACTCCTATTATTTAAAGAGGTAATTAGGCTATATAGGTTAATACTAGCCTCTATAACTCCTAGATCTAGTTAAAGCTAAATATACTCCGGTTATATTAAAATATATAGCTTTATACTAGATCTAATAACTAGGCGTTTATAAAGTAGATAGGCTAGATATTATATAATATATTAATATATAAGATAATAGCTCTTCCCCCTAAGGTAAAAAATTAGGATATAAATAGATATACCTTTATAGAATATATCTTTCCTACTACCTCCCTTATATAACTATCATTACCGCTAGATTTCTTTAAGAGTAGAGTTATACTATCCCTATAAAATAACTCTATTACTATTTTAAATAATAAGATCCTAACGCGTTTATATAAAATTATATAATACCTTTTATTAGCTAATAAGTTATTATCTAATAATAATAATAATAGACTTAGCCTAGAATTCCTATAATCTTTAGAACTATCTAGATTTCCCCCTTCCTAATTATACTTAAAGGTTAAGGCTCTAATTATATTATTATAAAACTTATACCTAAATAAAAGTATATATAATAGGATATACCTAATTATTATATATCTATCCTAATAGTATATTTAAAGTTAGATCCTTAGTAGAAACTAGGATAGAGGGATATACTTAATTCCTTAAATTAAACTAACTAGTAAAGAAGGTAACTATCCTTACCTTCTTATATATAAGTAGTTTCTAGTCTAACTCTATTTTATAATAACTATTAATAAATCTTAAGGTTAGTTACTTTCTACTATTAGGGTAAATTTACTTTTATTATATTTTAGTTATAATTAGCTCTATATTATACTATCCTATATAAGAGATATATAGAGACTTTTAGTCCTCTTACTAGTAAGTTTAAGGGGGCGTATAAATAATATTATATATTTAGAGGTTCTTTTAAATCCTATATAATTTAGTTAAATATATTAAGCTTTTTATTAAAATTATTCCTACTTTTTATATTTAAATCTTTATAAAATAATTAAAGTTTTAAAATATTTTTAATCTTTATAAAATAATTAAGTTTTAAAATATTTTTAATATTTATAGAATTATTAGAATTATTAGAACTATTAAAGCTATTAAAAATATTAAGATTATTAAACTTATTAAAACTATTAGAAATATTAGAATTATTAAAACTATTAAAACTATTAGAACTATTATAAGCCTAAGAACTATTAGAATTATTAAAGTTATAAGAAATTTTATTATTATTAAGAAGAATAACTATAAAGTTAATTATAAGTAAAGTTTTTATTTAAGTTACTATTAAAGTTAATACTTTTAATAAAGATATAAGACTTATTTAAGTTTATATTATTATTATTATTATAATTATATTTAATTAAATTAGAATTTTAATTCTTAAATTATTTTTATTATTAGGTTATATAGGTTTAGTAATATACTAATATAAGTTATTTTATTTTATTCCTATAGATATAATTATATTTATAGATCTTTATAGATTTATAGGACTTTAAAAGGCCTTATATAGTTTATAATAGTAACTATTTATATACCTTAAGTATAAATAATTATAGACTAGTATAGAGGTAGTATAAGCTAGTATAGCTAACTATTATCCCCTAATACTTTATTTAGCCCTTTAAGCTCTTATAAGTAGTTATATAGATCCGCCTACTTAGTATATATATCTATAAGCTTACTATATATCTCTTTATAATTTATTTAACTAACTTTACTAGTCTTTTACTTCTTATAAGACGTTATATAGATTAGTAGATAGATTATAAGACTCTATAAATAGATATACTAGTATCTTTAAATTTCTTATATTTATAAGCCTCCTTTACCTTATCTATATAGTATAAGTATAGATAAATAAGGATTAATATAAAATTTATACTTACTTAGAATAAAGTTATAATACTTAATACCCTCTCTAAATATATTATAGTTATTATATATACTATTATAAATACGCGTAATATTCTTATAGGTATAAAATAGTCTATTATTATTCTTATAACTAATATACTTGATTGATTGATTATTTATACTCCTATGCTAGCTAAAGCTAATGAGGGTAGACTTTTCAGGAGGTACGCCTAGCGTACCTGTCGTTCGGGGAGAAACCCAGCTAAGGGATGAAAACTCCACCTACTATCTGCATAACTAATATACTTATTATTACTAGTCTTTATAATTATTATATAAGAATAATATAGAACTAATTTAGGTTTATAATTATAAGTCTAGGCCTATAACTATTAGTAGAGTTTAAGTAGCTTATAAGGATTTATACTAATAATATCTTCCTCTCCCTTATCTATATAGAGCTTAATATCTAAGAGTAGATCTATATAAGTAATTACCTTAGTCTTTATAAGATATTTCTTAATTATAATAACTATTTTAGCTTAGAGTAGAACTATAAATTTCTTTTTACTTATATCTCTAAGTTATACCTCCTTACTAATATATATAAGTATTATATAAATAGTATTAAGCTCTTCTTTAAGAACTATATAAAGTATTATAGATTATAATATATTTATAAGGAATTATATTAATATATATAAATAGTAGAGATTCTAAGATAAAGATATATATAATTATAATAATATTATAATAATTAGTATAAAAATAGTAGGAGATTATATAAACCTTTCTAGGAGTTATAATATTTATAAATCTAGAATAGTAAGTATAAAGGTAGGGCTAAGGCTAGCTAGGATATAAGTAGAAGTATTAATTTATACTAATCTATATTAATCTATACTAGTTTTTATAGAATTAATCTTAAGATTTCCTTCCCTAATAATATATAGGTTAGATAGTTAGATTTAGTAGAAAGAAAGCTTAAGACCTAGCGTTAGAGGCTATTCCTAATTAGGATCTATATAGCTCCGTAATTATACTATATATTAACTAATACTATATAGATCCTTATAAGCTTATAATAACCTAAATATACGTCTAATCTCGCTTTAAGATAGCGACCCTCTAGTACTAAGTAGTACTACTGTAAAACTCTAGCAATGCAAAGAGATCTATATATGGATTCATAAGGTACCCTGACGCGAGCCATAGGTCGAACCCCAGCCCTAAAGGGTACATAAAGCATCTTATTAGGCAAATAACTGCTTTCTAAACTATTCTTAGTAATCTAATTCTAAAGTCTAGAACTAAGTAAGTGTTTTAGGAGGGACGGGGAGATGTGTGCTTGTGTGGTAAATTGTGTGACGTGTGCTTGTTGCCTGATGCAGGTGTAGGACTCAGGATGGAGGTGAGGTGAGGGAGTGAAGTGTTTCGTTTAGAATGGAGTCGTTACTGGGAATGGCTCTGGTTTTCGTACGAGGACTGATCCTGGTGCGAAGGTTTTTAATGCTGTGGGAAGATGTCATCTGTGAGCAATCATCGTTGTAGTATGTAGGTCAGAAACCCAAAGGTGGTACAAAGACATCCAATTGCCGTCACTTTATAGGGGAAGAAAGAGAACAACCATTAGCTCTGTCATCATACCCAAACAGCCGTCTCATTATATAACAAGTTACATTAACATTCCTGCCTGCGTCATGGGTATCCAATTGCTTCCATATCCATCCGCCCAAAATTATGAACCTACAAAGCTCTACCAACCACCTCCCAAGTTTATAAACCAACACAGCTCTGCCGATGCATCCGTAACTCATCCTCCCAGTTCATCTTCGAATACGTCCTAGAAATCGTTGACAGCCGCTTTGCCTGCGCCCGTTCCCTATCAACAGCCGCCTGCTTTTCCAGATCCAGCCCCACTGCAATCTCCTGGATGGTGGTGGCATGCCGCTTCATGATACCAAACCGTTGCAGGGCAGCTAATAGAGGCATTGCCACCAATTTCCAGAACTGTCGAGACACTCGCCTCGAAAATTTGTTGAATGCCACTAGTAGCGCAATAAGAATGACAGCGACAGATATCGAGCACATGTACGTGAAAATGGTACCTAGATGAAGGTAGTTCCCTCCGGCCCATTCTCTGGAATTGATACCGAAAACAGAGGCGAAGAATGACAAGGGAAGAAATATAATTGTGAAAATTGTGAAGATCATGACGGAACGTGACTGGTCTGCCGCCACTTCGGTTTGCTCGCGGGCGAGGTGGGCTTCTACGATGTTGGCTTGTTTCTGCTTCATGTCGAGGAGGTCCTTGAAAGCCCTTTGGGCAGCAACAGCACCCTTGAGCATGGCATCCAGCTGATCTTTGTGGTCATTGAGGAACTGCTGGGCTTCTCCTAGAAAGTTGAAGCCATTCATACCCTTGTCGTGGTAACCATTAAGATCACGATATTGATTGCGCATGTCAAGAATGCAGGTTTGTTGCTCTTTGATCAACTTGTCAATGGTGTTCAGTTCGTCTTCAATGTCGCGTAGTTCCAGGAGTGCGTCCAGATCTTTGCGATTATCGATGTGTGATTGGGCGTTGACGTCCTTGGCTTTCTCGAATCTGTGATTATTACGAAAATGCTTGAAGCTGGAGGTTTGTTGTTCCGTCAAGATGCTGATGTATTCCTCGAATATGCGGAACACCTGTAAATTTCGGTCTGTGGTCCGTTCAAGCAACGCTTTGATCGCGTGAAAGACCGCCAGAGCAGCAAAATCATAGGGATCCACACATTGGCTAGCATAGTCTCCGTTGACATCTTGGTAAATCTCACTTCGTAAATCGCCTTCTCTCGAAAGTCCGTTGTCATTTTCCTCCTTCTCTTTGGGAGGAAAGAAGGTGACAACAGTCTGGTTGTCGATAACCCAGAGCCACATTTGGTCCACCATCAGAACTTTCGCATCCGCATCTACAGGTAAAGCTCCAGTGGTAGGATCGATGTTGGCCCCTGCTGCTACGGATCTTCGTCCTAATGGTCGACGCTTATGCTTCAATTTCTCTTCCTTTGGTGGTGGAGCGTCTGCGTCAGCTTTGGTCCGCTTGTACAATACCTGATCGCCATCCCGCACAGATGTGTTCCGAAGACTAGGATATCCGTACTGGTCTAGCGTTCTTCGGCAGTGTATTGGTCGGTCAGAAGTCAGATGCTGCCAGATTAGTTTGTGCTCCATTGACTTTCCTCGGGCCACATCTGTTGCGATCGGGCGAGCATGAACTTGCTTCCGTCTCCGTTTAATGATATCAGCTCGCTTCTGCAGGTTGTCGAAGCTATCCCAATGGAGATACGGCAAATAGACAACAAGCTGTATGTCATCCGTAGCGCTCTGCGGGGTCATGTTTCCATCAGTGTGGCTTCGCTCAGCACTCTTGGGCAGAAGACATTTGACGCTAGGTTTCACGAATTGTGCGTGGGGCGAAGCATGACGGGAGCGGTTATGCTGTGAGAACCACATCTTGTCCATCAAAAGCTTTGAATGAAGGCTAAGATCTTCTTTGTCTTGGGATATGGTGGTCAGTATATGAGGCACCCATCCCGCGTGGGTGAAAGGCACATGGATCCATTTAAAGCGACCTGAAGATTGGCTAGGCAGGGGGAACAAGTGTTTTTTTTGCGGCCGTCGAAATTGATCAATATCTCTCATTACCGTTTCGTCCATATTGACAGTGTCTTCACTAAATTGGACTGACTTGGTAGTTTTTGGCATCAGATGCCCTGGGGATCCTAGATATGCCTCGTGCATGGTCAATGATGGGCGTCTCGTGTGTATGTTCTTTTGTGGTGGAAGTGCTGGTACAATCAAAGAGGGATTGTCCTCAGCTCTTGAAGCATCACTAGATGACTCGTCAGTGTCTGTGGTTGTTATAGTTAAAGTAGGTGCGGTTGTCTTTGATGCAGGTCTAACTTCTATCGTGGGCCTGATCGACCCGTTCGATTGGGGAGTTTCCTCAGTATCCATCCCCCGAAGCCTCTCGTCCATACACCGAGAAGGCCCAATCTCAAGGAACGTTCGAAGGCAAGGACGAGTAGACAAGATTTTCATGGACCCCAGCCCGCCTTCCTTATCAATTTCATAGAATTGATGAACGTCAACCTCGGTTCCAGTCATAATGTCATCGTTAAGAGCGTGGTACGCAGCGCTCTCCTTCGCGCTGAAACCTTTCACAAAGCTAGCAATCTCGTCGATATAGTATTCGTAGAGAGTCTCCTCCCCCACGAACCGTGGGGTACCGACGTGGGTGGTATTCAATTGGATGACTTCCTCATCTTCGATAGGTACTTCCGCCGTCGAAATCTTGCCCGAGCGGCTGTCCACTATGCATAACCTGACCGTCGTCAACGTCTCACCACCCGAGTCATTGGTAGACAACACTATTAAATCGGTATCGCTGCTTTCGACATAACTGTAGATCTTCACCCCGACAACTCTGACGGCGAACTTGTAGTTAAGAGTTTCCAAGTCTGTGTTCCGTAGAAGAAAGTCATGTCGCAGGTTTTCAGACATTTCCCATTTAAGGCCCAGGTGGGTTTGCACGGTCTGCACGTACTCTGGCTCGGACAGAACACTCGGGCCATGATGAGGAGTCGCGAAGAAGGTGACGCCAAGGCAAACAGCCGCTATATCGCTCTGACCCTCGGCCGGTTTCCTGCTCAACGCCTGCTTGGCAACGACGCCTCCTGTACTGTGACAGACAAACAAAATAGGCCGTTGGTCGGTCATGCGGGCCCGGCGATACTCCTGCACGTAGTCCAAAAAGCGGTCTGCCCATTCCACCACACCGTAACCTGAAAGTTGTAATTCGGCTTTGGCGAACTCCTCAGCCGACTGCTTGTGTGCCTGGTCATTCAGCTCTTGTGAAGGCTTGACCTCTAGTCTCCGCTCTTCCCGTGTAAGGTGATCGTAAAGGTGGACCTGAGCGTCCGGGAGAAGTTTATCATGAAGTTTGTAATCGAGACGCTCAGTTTCCAAGCCGGCGCTGTCGGTCTGGCGTGACCATGTTTTCCTGGGATCGGCGCCAATTGCAGGTACGCATACGATACTGCAAACCTTGTTAGTGATCGTGGTCTTGGGTGGAGAAGGCTTGAAGAAATCTCATACTCGACTTTCACAGGGCCGTCCTTGGGCTTTGACGGCGACGAATGGACGAACGCCATTGGGAAGCATCAATGACAGTTAACCTACATGTCTGTGAAGTTCGCAGCAAAAACGAAGGCGAAAACGATAGAGTACTGCGCTGAACGACATACCGATGAACACAGTACGTAAACGGAGGGTTGAAGTATAGACTTCCATGGTCTATATTACCTTCCATCCCAGCCTTCCCAGTTAGCTTCACCTACTAAGATCACCGTCGCCGCCCCCAACCCCTCTATCGGGAAGGCCATCGTGCTGGACTCTGCCCTACGAGGGCGGGATCGTCATCCCACGGTCTTCGCAATGCGGGGACTACCCTTCGATTGGCTAGCTCAACGCATCTGATGCGTCTTCAGGAGTAGCTTGACCAATGAAGTGGCAGAGAAGAGCTGGAGTAATCAATTCTATCAAGTGCCAAGGCAATTGAGCCACGGAGTACTCCGAGGCTCCTGTCTCCCAGTCCCAGGGCCCGAAGCGGCTTGGTCCCGGCGCCCGCAACCTGACAGAAGCGTGACAAAGGCTGTTCCTCATTGTCTCATCTCTCCACACATCCCCCGAAATAGTTCTGCTGGAGTACAGCCTCTATAGCATTCGAACATGGCCGCGGTAGCTTCCAGTCTACCAATAGATCCATTAAAGCCCGCAAAATATCCCCTCTCCATCAGCGAACGGTTGCTGCGCGAAGATGGGCCACGCAAACGGCGTAAAGTCAACATTCAACGTAATCCGCACTTCCTACACACAATGTGAGGAAGTGAAAGAGCTAATGATTTGCAAGTAGTCAATCACAAGCCGAAGCTTGTCCCATCCTCCACCAACGCGATCATCACCCATTCTTCTCGTGGCCCTGAGCACAGCTACAACCTCTCTCTAACAGACGAAAACAATGAAAATAGCTACGTCTACAAGGGCGGACAGCATCCTTCAGAATCTCTGGCTCTGATATACAACTCCGGAAATGGATCGTTCACTCTCGACAGAATTGACAGTGAATTCAGCTTCAATCTTCGCAGCACCCCTACGACTGTTGACGCTGCTAGCCTTAGTGCCCTATACCCCCAGCTAGAGACCGGCCTACAAGAGGCAGAAGAGGGCTACGACGACGGTCCTTTTGACGAAAACGGCGAGAGCCAGGAGCCAGATGCTGAAGAACCCGATCCCGACAACCCTTACGATTATCGCCATTTCCTCAAGTCTGTTCGAATGGGACAATCGCCCTCCCCCGAGCCCTCATTCCATGGCTCTCCAACTCCAAACCATAATATCAGCTCATCGCCAATGATCACAGCCGCTCCTCGTCCATCTCAGCCTTCGAAACCAAGCAGACGCCGCTCTCATAATAGACCTCGACATTTGTCTCCTAATCCGCGCGAAGAAGCTGATGCCGATAACGAGGAGAGCGAAGCTGACGATGTCCTGACGATAGATATGGGCGACTCGGCGACTGCGAATGCAAGACCGTGGCGGTCTGCCCTGGGTGTCTTAAACGAGGGCGGACGTGGGAATGGACCTATCAGTCTTCGCAGTGCTGCTAGCTCAATGAGTCCTTCTCTGAGAGGCGACAGCGACATAGAGGCCGACAATCGGAGTAATGCGGATGTTGAGGAGATTGATCTCGGCGACGGAGGGCTTGATGTTGAGACTAAGGGAGCGATAGGGGATGAAATCGAAACGCCGGGTATCGCTTCCGAAGACGACGACGATGCGTTTGATCCGTTTGCGGCTGAACTGGAGCAAGGCTTGATCGCTGAAGCTATGAGTGAAGCTGAGCAGGAGGAGAATGGCGGTGTGAGAGTCGACGCAGATTATGCACAAGCCAACGGGGTCAATCGGGAGGCGGAGCGGAGGGTGGTCGACGAGAGCTCGGAGGAGAGTGAAGAGGAATAGAATCAGCATAGCTATATGTGCGTATCGCTCCTCTTTTCTTCTATACACATCTTAGGCTTCATCTTGGTGACTTCAGCGCCTCTCCCAGTTCCTTGGTACTGCGAACGCTTCCGCCGCTTGCTAGACTCTCCAGTCTTCCAGCTAGGACCCGGTGTTTCTTCATGGCCTCAATCCACTCTCCATCTCCCTCCCAATCATCGTCACTGTCATCTGCTTGTTCCAGTTCCGCGAGCAGCAAACTGAAGTCTCCGCCCAATCTTCCTAAGCTACCTGCGCAATATAGCACTTGTGTTAGTAGACTTTCACGCGAAGATTTGTCTCTAACATTCGGAAAGTATTGCCTCAGGGTGGCTGTAAAAAGGCTGACAAGATGAAGTGGAAATGTCGAGAGAGCCGAGGGTAACGGCGAGAGAGGATCCTCATGTTGACTTGTCGAAACAGACTGAGGTGGTGAGGAGTTTTGATGGCCTAAGTAATTGAATTTCAGGCTTAAGTCATCCAATGTGGAAGCGTCTGGACCTGAAGGAAAAATACTCTTGTACATTGATACAATAGCGAAGGACTGCTCTCGGAAGATTTCAATATATCGTTTCAAGTATCGTTCTGTTTGCTGGCCAACAGACCAAGCGTCCGTATTGCTCTTCTTTACATTAGTGCCAGCATCACGCAATCGTAATGCAGTTTCTTGATCGGCGAGGTCTCGTAAGGGATCTAAGGCTGAGAGCATCGAGACAAGGGTCCCGAGACGACAGACCAAGAAAAGCGCACCAAAAGTTCCCCCTTTATTACCGTTGCTTCCATCCAGTTCAGGTGCTACTCTCCTAAGCCACCCGACTGTCCTCATACCTGTCGCCAGCTTTATGTTTTGAGATCGTAGACTCGCAATTAGATTCAATGTCATCTCTTGCATAGCCTCTTCAGTCTGCTGGTATATCGAGCTGACGAGCGCAGAGTCCTGGTACAGAAGGTGCAATCTCTTGATGTGCGAATGGAGATCCAAAGCTGACGCATAATTTGTGGCATTTGAGGCGCCCTGAGCTGTCGACGATGATATAGCAGATGATAGTAGCGTAGGCAGATCCAATATATCAGATAATCGATCCACGTTCCGTGCCATTAACAGCGCTCTCTTTCGCCGATCCAGCACCTCATTCTCAGCACCCCTGCCAAATCTCTTCGAGAAAGCCACTGCTTGCTCGTCGAGTTTCGGTATGTCATTTCGTAAACTTGCTGACTCTCCTGCTAATTGTGGTAGACTAACTTGAAGACTAGAGAGATGGTCTGAGGAAGCGGTTATGGCGGCATTGGATCTGGCTGAAAGTGACTGTAGGGAAAGCTGAGTAGTGTGTAATGATTGGGCCAGTGACTGGGGCTCGGAGGTGGTTAGGGAGGCGAGTGGGAGGGTCAACAATCGGTTCAGATATCGAGTAGTAATATGGTCTTGGACGCGGGGGACGGGGCGTTGGGAAGCTGAAGTGTCAAAGTAGGGAGTTAGGAGCTCATACAATGGGTCAACCATGACGACGATGAGCTGTTTTTCGGTCCATTAGCAGGGAAGTGCTTAACTCGAGCACATTATCAAGATACCAATGAGTGCCATGTATTTGGTGACTGATGGATGACTAAGCTAGATTACTCGTCGCGCTAGCTATCGTGCCAAGCCCCAAGGAATTCCAACACTCCAGCCAGTAGATCTATCTCTACTGATCAAGGTATTGACTCTGGCTCTGGCGCAATCCACTCATACGATCAAGTACTCTTTCCCGCCCTCACGATGTCCGAACCAATTCCTGAAAGCATACCGACATCTCAAGACCCCCGCTCCAAACGCCCCCTCAAACGCCGCGCCCTAACTCCAGTAACCCAGCAAGCAAACCAAGTCGAAGCTCTCTTCGCCAAACCAGACCGCGACATCCCAATTCCTTCAAGCACCGATCTCACAAAGAAACTGAGGACCCTAGCCCCGCCCGAGATCGTTGCCAATGTCCAGGGTTCTAGCGCGGGTGCAGGTTCCGGTGAATTCCACGTCTACAAGGCGAGTCGGAGGAGAGAGTATGAGAGGATCAAGATGATGGATGAGGAGGTGGCGAGGGAGAAGGCTGATGAGGATTTTGAGAAGACGAGGGAGGAGAAGCGGAGGAAGGATGAGGAGAAGACGGGGAAGAATCGGAAGAGGAGGGAGAAGAATAAGAAGAAGAAAGGGGGCAAGGATACTACCAAGGGCGATGGCAATGATGAGATTGCTACGGATAGGGTTGATGGGTCTCTGACCTTTCCGGATAAGGACGATGAGCATAATGATGATGATTTACCTGCTAAGGTCGCAGAGGACGTTGGAGTGATTATCCACGATGACGATTGACAAAGAATCCCGATTCCAGCTCGATGATTGCTACTACACACCAGGATCTGTTTCCTGACACAAGTCTGGAGAAAGACCTTACACACCGTTGCTGTGAAACAATACGCAGGACTGGTATCAGCGATCGGGACATCGGTACGATCAAGCTTGGCGATGATATGTTTGTGAGTGCTAACGGCGAACTAGAGATACAGTCCTCCATGATGTGTTCAGTCAGAGCGTATTGGCTCTCCACTTCAACAAGCGGTATACTGCTCCAAGACATCTTCGCAGCATTGAAATCCATAGGGATCTGACTCCGCCGCAGCCCAGATTGCGAAGAGCACTAAGATCCATTATGGACTTCTATGTGCATGTCTTTACATATACGCCTCTACCACTATGACTGTATGGCTCTTTAATACCAATTCGTTTTTCTTAGACTATTTCAATAATCTGGCTTAGGTATTTGCAACACAATGGTACCTAAAACATATTGCCATTTCTTTACCACAATCCATCTCAAACGCAGCAACCTAGTACATCCAGCCTCACCTACGCTATACCACAATCCCATACGCACCAACCGATGATCCCATACCCACGACTAAGCCATCCATCAACCATCAGCCATGCACCATTCCCGCCTTACCCTTCTCCAGCCCACAATCCCATCTTCGCTATACACAACAGCTCATCTGCAAGCTTTTCCAGAATTGTACCATTGCACGACAGATGATATATAAACGCCCTAAACTCAGGATCGGTGGCTACTGTTTCCGTTTGGGAAAGGGCGCAGTACGTGTCGTTTTGGATGGCGTTGGGAAAGGGTAGGGCACTGGGTATAGATGGGATGGGCTCTTCAGCCTTGACCTTGTGCTACCATGGTTGCTGTCTAATATCTGAAAACCCCGTTTGCTGCTTACACCGCCAGTGCTGATCGGAGCCTCTGACATTGAATGCGTTCGGAAAATCTCGTGAGTTTGAGCGGGCGGACTCATTATTGGTCCAGTCGCAATTGTGTCGTAAAGCGAGGCTTTTCCTCGGACAAAGTTTTTGAATATGAAATCTGCATCATTTCGCACCGCCTTGCTGGACAGTTCCTGGTCCGTTCTTGAGATGACAAGGATGCGAAGGCAAGTTTGCAGCTTCATGAAGGAGACAATCAGCCAAAAATTGATTCATGGGAGGAGGTTCTCTTGTTTTAGTTGCTAGAGAAGCATCACTTTATTCGTGAATGTCGTTTTTCATCGCTTAAAATCAGCCATTCCCCGCAACTGCTAAAACAATATTCTTGACAAAACAAGAGTAAAGTCATTTTCGACCTAGTATACATACACCAATGAATTTCATCTCTCATCACAAAGACAATTCAGGTCTCCTTTCCTCGATACCTTTGCGCTTGATTAAGATTACGTCAGGTATCTAAGAGGCACCTGCAGGCGAATGCGTACTGCGGGGCGTCGGCGGTGGTTGCGGATCGCGTTCGCGTTCAAGAAGGGTCACTATATCTTTCTTGAAGGACGAGGCATTGGCACCGAGACCCCAAGTGTGAATTGCGTTGTTCCATTCGATGTAGTGTTTAAGGTCATCCATAGCTGTGAGATCCCCGCGGACGAGGTTATGCAGATGGTACAAACCATCTCGGAAGCGCGCTTCCCATATGGTGTAGTTAGAGTCAAGGATCGTAATGGGGAAATGTTTCAAGTCATCCAAAGTGAGACCCAGCGCCTGGCGAATCTGCTTACGTTGATGAAGCCAGAGGACGGAGGCCGCAGTGTTCTGGTATCTCGCGTCGCTGGATTTGCCGGTCTTTTCGGTGCATTTATACTCGATTGTCAAATATGGACATACGGCTGCACTCTCCGCAAGCCAGCGATGGCGTTCTTTTAGGTGCAGCTCTCTCCGATGCTTGACATCAAACATCCGGATGGAGACTGCGTAGGTAGCATCCGGTATACGGCATCCTATCGATGGCATAACAGAATTGGAGAAATTCCGCCAGGTATTATCGGTCCAGGTTAGCGAGTGGTGGCGGAGGAGTTTCGAAGAAACGAGCCGCATCGTCACTGGAATCGGCAGTCAGGTATACACGGAAGACGTCCTCTAGCTGGAACTCTTCGACCGTAAGTATGGCTCCCCACGACTTGCTGTATATATTGACTTTCTTAGAGGAAGCGTTCATTAAGGTATTAGGCGGTCTTCCACGTTTCTGAGGGACCGCTGACGCCGTTTCGTCATGGCCATCAAGTAAAAGCGGAGTCTGGTTCGGTGGTGTAAGATTCTGGGACAAGAGTTCCCGTGATATCAAAACCTGGTTTAAGTGGCTTGATGTTGATCTATCTCCCCAATTTTCCGCAACTCTAGCAGGACTCTCGTCGCCACCACCTGTGACTATGTCTAGGGGCAAGTGGCTTGTTGACTGTTCATTTACGTGGGCCTCTGAAGATTCCTCAGGCCTGCCGCCGTCATCGGCCATAACCTGATCCTGGCTATAGCCACACGGTGGTAGTGGGTCTTCGTGGACCCCTGCTCGAAATGTCGGAAGATCTTCTGTAGTATACGGAATTATACTGGTAATAACAATCCAGAAGCCGGCAGTTGGGTGATATAGTGGCTGCCCTAAAGAAAATTAACACTCTTGAATCGTGGTCGATGATGTCACTTACCTCGTCTATAAGGCAATTCAGAAAAGTCTCCGCATAGAAGAATGCTTATTTCTCTAGGTCAGACGGTGGTTCTGGCTCGGACGGTGGAGGAGTCATGATGTTCGAGATGCGAGAAGGAGAGCGGTACTGATCAAGCAAGACCAGTCGCAGTCCTTACTAGAGATCTGCGGTGTAATATATATATATATATATATACCGTTGTCATCTGTTGTTATGTCGATTGGATGATTGAGACAGGAAGTTGAAGGTACGGTTTCGCAGTATGGAAATAGAAGTACGATAAGTTGGTCTCTATGTAGAAATTCAGGCCAATCAGAAACGGCAATTTACAGGTTTCACATACCTAGATTCGCAACTGATACGCTTCATGAGAGTTTCAGACATGCCCTATATCCTAGGACTCCGTCTGAGGCACCAGTATATGGCTCCTGGGTCGGCTGTACTGACCAGTCTATCCCATATCTTGGAAAAGCATCCGGTTCAGGGGCTAGATTAATGCCGAGGCAAGATATGGGATCTTCCACTCCGGAATACAAAGACAGCACGCTTCGACTGATTATCGACCTGACTCACGCATGAGCAAATTCTTCACCAGGTCAGCACTATGTCAATCACTCTCCCCCAACAGCCCGAATACCCAGATAAGGACATGTTTGGTTGGCTCATTCACTCTACATATACTTCCTTTCATGTCGTCCATCTGCTTCACGCCGTCACTTCTTTCGACTTACCTTTCACTTGCGACATAGATGGCTTCATTGCTAGACAATTCCAATGATGGAGATAGATGGTGACTGAGCAACATGCTCAATACCTGTGCAACTTCCGACGCCAAAGCTTGTGTCTCGACTTGAATTATTCATGAAGCGTCTGCTGCATGGTTCGGCTATAGATATGCTGTTGTGTTGCTACCCCGCACCAGTAGCTCTCGGTCCGCACAAGTGGGACACATGGAGCTATTTGAGGCATTCTCGATTACAATTCAAATGAAAGGGTTAATCCGATTGCCGATGCGCTATTGTACCCTTTTGATGTCCTGGAAGTAAATTGATTCTGCTGATAGGGACACCAGTACCGACCGGTAGCTCAACGACCACATTGGTCTGAAGCAGCTGTCCTCGTATCTGAGTTGCGCTGTTACAGGCAGAGGAATGGCTGCATGGACCATAGCCAAAGGAGTCATAGGCATCGAGGCTAGCTGGGACAAGGCTGCCTACGTTGACCGTACCATCGACGACGGTAGGGTGGTCACCCTGCTTGCCATCACCTGTGACTGCCTTTGTTACGACGTACCTGCGAATCTTATTTGAGGACGCTGTGTGTCTCAACATCAAACCCCGGCCATGCTGGCGTGTGCAATGGCATCGTCCGGCCCATCCACTCGCCGGAATTCTCAAATAATGCCTGCTGATACGTACCGCATGCGTCGGTGGTCGCCAAATTTGGCTGCTTGAAAGCGCGCGGGTGCCCATCCAGTGGGTCGTGCATTCCGTGAACGGACATCGCGTGACGCTGCATGAAGACAATTATAGACACAGTCCGATGGAGATCTTGCAGCACATGCAATCCATTTGATACCTTGCCCAAGGCTCTACCAACAGTGGCCGAGCCAGACGCAGAACTTTCCTTTTTGGGACGGGCCGAGATTTCCGCTGCATATTGCTTTTCGTGTATCAACATCTCTAATTGAACGTCAACTGGTGACAACATACTGGATGAGACCTCGTTTAACAACGCAGACAATGACAATTTCATTGCCTGTAACCTACTCACACAGGACCTTCGATCCTAATCCATGCGGCACAAAGCTGGAAGGACAGTACTCGGGGTCGCTGGAGCACCGTTGCACCAGCGTGTTGGTCGAAGGGAGCACGTCGGCATGCAAGCAGATGGGTAGGATGTTGGAGCATGATTGGGGGTCAAGTATCGTAGCCGCATGGTCGTAGCTAAACTATACGACAGACGTTCAACGTAGCGGATGCTAGGAAGTCAATGCTAGGAAGTCATCGACAGTCTCATGGCATTAGATGGTATGGGCGTCGTGACGAAGGAGGCTCTGTAAGGCTGTAATTCACCGCTTTGACTTCACTCTCTCGCGTGGCATCGAGCATATCTGATAATCTGACACGGTCCATGTTGGAACTTGGAGATAGCTTACCGTTACCAACGGCTGCGTCCAAGCGTGAGATTGGTCCAGTTACCGATCCAAGAAGTGGGGAACTACGGAGCGATCACGCTATCTCCTCTCTGGTTAGACAGCCTCTTATCTTGACCTGCTCATCCAACCACCTTCCACCATTGCACCATCGATCACGCTACCAGAGACATAGTAGTAGTAGAAACAATCATCCAAGCTCCAGGCTCCAATGACCTTTAATCACCTAATTCCGTCGGAAGGAAAAAGCGAAACGCAAAAGACGGACGGGACCTTGCAACGGGGAGACAGTGGGAAGGATGCCGACGAGACTTGAGAGGGTGAAGGGACTTGCATCCCAGTACCCTGCACGTACTCATGCCACTATCACAGACTTCTTAGTTCTTACACAGTATCCCCACGCCAATCCGTGTGGTGAACGTCACATCCTTGAGCCATTTATTGGTATCCATGTCTGCTTGAGGATAAGCCAGCATGCGGGTGACTCTGTTCCAGGAGTCAATGGCCAACTCGCTTTGCCCGGCTGTTCTTCCAATCGTTCCACTAATAATAAACACCGAGTAAAAGCAGCTTCGCCGTGTTAGGGCATGGCATCAAGTGCACAGAAATTCCGATTCTCGGAACGTTACACTTTTTATATCGACAGGTAAAGCTTGGCCCTCAAAGCGAGGGCTTGGGATCTACGTGCGGCTTGTGTGGACCCTAGCAAGCTGCAATGCTGACCGTGCATGGGATTATTGGCTTCGAGCCGCGCGAAAAGCCGTCCCACGAGCAAATCGCCGCGATCGATAAAGTCAAGCTCCATGCTGTCAGCCTGCAAGTCAGACACTTTCCTCATTCGCTGTCCCTCACACTCTACCCTCAACTGATACAAGCCCCTACTTTGATACATCATGCACCTTATCTCCCACATTAAGGATATGGCGCTCTCCAGCCTCAGCTATTCATAGCCTGCCAGTCGACCGTCCCCCACAGCTCTCAGCTCGTCCTCCCAATATGGAATACCCTTTACCCCGATTGCCATTGGCACGACGACGCTCGCTGCCTTGTCCAGGCTCTGTTTGACTTGGTCCATAGCTCGAGTATGGTCTCGACTGGTCGACTATGACTGCTTGGTGGTCTGAGGAGAGGATCAATGACACTGTCAAATCGGAATATATTGAGAGGGAGCTGGGGTCGAAGAAATACTTGGAGACCTTACACAGCGTACCAGCATTCGGAGACGGCCTGACGGACGATACCTATCTCGAATGGATCCTGAAGAAGAGTCGGCGCGTCTTCCTGATCTTGAACCAAATCGGGGTTCCTGAGAAGATCTTCGAGGTCGTTGACCGCTCCTTCGCCGATGATGATCTACCATTATCGCAAGATGCTCTTTGGGAGTTGAACCTTTTTGGCGGCAAATCTGAGACACTGGACAAAAAGTTCTACCGCGAACAATTCAACTACCTTGTACAAGAACTCGAGCCTGGGAGCCATGTCGACTACGGTACTTGGGAAGTCGTCCCAGTCGAACCGGTAGCCAAGCGACCGGGCATTCCGACCAGCCAGGCCAGTACCGACAAAGTCCATGTTCACAAGGTTCTCTATACGAGGAAAAAGGTGGCTAGGTTTGGCGATAATGGGATCGATGGAGTCCATTTCGTGTTGCATCTCAAAGCCCTAGCCACCATTCAACACCCCCATCTTGTGTCCATCTGGGCAACCTATTCACAAGACGACTATAATTACATACTTCTCTCCCCACCAGCCGAAGTGACGCTCCGGGCATTTCTAGATGAGCCGCCAAAGGCTTTCAAGTTGTTGGAGAAACATGAGCGCAGGAATACTTTCTTGACCTGGGTCCACTGCCTTACCTCCGCGCTATCGTACCTCCACGACCAAGGTCTGACGCATCAGTCCATACGCCCCTCTACCATTTTCATCGACCATCGAAATTCCATCTTCTTCAATGACTTCAGCGCTCTCAGAGCCCTCGATACCGACGATTCGAACAAACCATACAGCAACGAGCTCTACGACTATTCCGCCCCCGAGAGATGGCTTCGCAAGCCTTGCCTTCACGAGACCACGCCTCTCAACACATATCTTCCGGGCGGCGGCCGCACATCGCGTCGAATACCCAAGCGCGCACCTCCCAATCCCGAAGTCGCGCTTCAATTACCATCCACTCCGAAAGATGTAAAACCGTCGAAGTTCTCCCTCAGCCGCACTGATTCGAAATCCGCATCGTCTGGCTCTTCTACAAACGCACGGCCTCGAAACGCACTCATCACCACTCTGGCACCTATCCAGCGTGGGAGCTCCGTATCTTCCTCATCCTTCAACAATAAACGAGATTACGCCTCTGACATATTCTCGCATACAGCGATCCTCCTGACTATCCTCTCGCAGATCCTCCAGCACACGCCTAAATCGTTCGCGTCGCATCGATCTCGCTTGAACCGCCAAGCGGGTCGCGGCAATGCTCCACCCGACTCGTCCTTTCATAAGAACCTCACACAGGTCGATAAATGGATAGGGATGCTAGCAAAGGAAGCCGGACAACGCGAAAAGAAAGACATGAAGTTCTGGGGCGCTGTCGTCGAGGTGGTACAAATCTGCAGATTAGGCATCAAAAAGGAAGCAAAAGAGAGAATTGGAGCCAAAGAGATGGAACATAAAATAGCCGGATGGGTCGAGTGGGGATTGTCTGGAAGGAGGAAATGTAATTGCAACATCAAGGAAGAAACCGAAGTGATTCAAGGCGTCGGCTCGAGCGATTCCATGAGCGAGCCCGAACCGGCTTCCCAATACCGCATCCCGACATTGCAGGGCAGCAGCAAGCAGCAACAGGTCCTCGGACCCGTCAAGCCAAAAGTGGATTTCTCAGACGATGCGTCCACAGGCGCCTCATACATTGTGGCATCGGTCCAAATGGGACCGGGCAGTACCCGAGCTGGAAACGTCGACCCGTACAAAACCGCCGGGTGGGGATTGGACGATCTGGCACATCTCCGCAATAGCAACACGAGTACGGCGGTGCGACATGATAGTATTGTCTCCGACAACGACATACGGGAAGGAAGCGTCGCGTCCAGCCGACGGCCGAGTACGGTGTGGGGTCTCGAAGACGTCTCCGAGGACGATCGCCTGGCGCCATTGGGCTCTGATGCTGTGGTAGCTGGCGCGGAGAGTGGTGTTGCGTTGTCGTTGTCGGAGAATTCTTGCATCGCGGTCGGTATTGGGGGTGGAAGTGCGAGTTATTACGATGAGTATGATGCGTATGAGGAGGAGGAGGAGGTGGAGGGTGATGATGATGATGATAGTGGTGGGAGCACGGATGTGGAGGTGCAGAGGGAGGATTGGCCGTTGCCGTTGGGAACGTTGACGTTGTCTTGAGGACTTGGGTTTATCCCATATCCTGGCGAATTTGGCACTCGTTTCGGCTGTACCTCGGTAGAAATCCCCGAGACGAGTGCCTGCCAGAATATGGGAGGGAGCGGGTCATGGGCGTCTGTCTGGTGGCACGATTGGGTGTTTTGGGATGGGGATGGGATCGGAGTGTTGATGGGGGTGTTGGACTTGTTTTGGGGTTTGGGAAACTTCTGGAATTGCGCTAGGGAGGGGACTCGGACTGGGTGACTTCTGGCTTTTGGGGTTGGGGTTGGATGGGGATTAGGATTAGATACCTTTCGCAAGCGATGGTGGTTTGAGCCACGTTTGTAGCTACTGTTTTTGATATTGGAATGGAAGGCTTCTTGATTGTAGTATGTTTGTAGAGTAATGAGACCGTAGTTTATGTACTGATGACAGTGGTGTGCTTGTAAGGAAAATTGGGGACACGACAGATACCATATGAAATACCCATCCCGTCTCATCCCATCCAAACTGCCAAACCCTACATCAGTACCCACCACCACCACCACCACCACCACCACCACCATCACCACCCCCCAATTCATTAACTCTTACCCTCCCCATCCCCTCCCCATCTCCTCCCCATCCCCCCCCGCCCCGAATTCAACCACCACCGCCACGCATCTCCCCTCCTTTGCCACTCTCACCCCCAAACTCCATCACCACCACCACCACCACCACCACTCACCTCACCTCCTCACCTCTTCCCCCACTCCGCCCCCACCCCTTCCTCAAACCCAAATTCAAACCCACCTTCAACACTCGGCGTCCCAGCTCCGCTCGCCACTCGACTGTGTCCACGACTCATCTTTCGCCTCCCACGTATGTTTGCGAGGTTTAGACGGCGGACGGCGTTGCTGAGGGAGGATTTGCGGGAGGTGGTAGTTTGAGGGTTCTAGAGGGGGTTAGTTATGGATGGATGAGATGGAGGGGGAGAGAGGGTGAGGGGGGGAGGGAGGGCTTACATCTGGCATACTATCGTTTCGCTCAGTAGGCGATACGGCATCGTCTTCGTCGTCATGTTCGTCATCAGCGTCTGTGTCGTCGACTGGTATGGTGGTGGTGGTGGGAGAAATGGCTGGAGTGTCGATCCTACTCGAGGTCCTTGATAGCGTCCAGGTTCTCTTTTTCCAAATGCCAACGGCTTTCTTTGCTTGCCTTTCTTGCTTCTTCTTCACTGCCTTTTGATGGGCTTTCTTAAGGTCCAGGAGATGATCGACCTGTTTTTGGTAGTTTTGTAAGCAGCGGTACTGATGCGGTACTTTACTTAGCATGTACCCAGCCAAAGGGGTGAGGGGAGGTGGAAGTTCGTACTTCTTCGATCCACAAGTCCTGGCTTGCTGACCAACGCTTCTGCGCTTTTGCGAGCTCGGCTTGGCAGTGTTGCAAGCGGGCTTCTTGTTCGTCCGTCCACTTGGTGGTGAAGACGCTTGTGCTTAGATGATCCGTGGAGTCGGAGATCGAGGCCGAGTGGCTTGTTTGTAGAGATAGAGCAGGTGGTGAAGGCATAATGCTTCAGATAGAGGCATGGACCTTGACGATTTTGCTGTTTTTCTGGTTTGGCTCGGAGTCTGAGGAGCTTGGTATTCTGGTGTATGCTGAAGCGTGTATGGACTGTAAGTAGCAGATGCTGGGTCGATTCTCGGAAATGTGTTGGTGAGAGTTGTGATGAAGAAGTAGGAGGTCGCGTGACCACGATCTCCGAACTGACGTGGTACGATCGGGTCGAGATCGGCCGAAGTGAAGTGAAGAAATGCCAACGAGCCGTGCAGCTCATGTGAATATGTCAGGAATGTAAGAAGGGGTTTTCACGAATCCAATGAACATCATGACGGTTTTGTTATTCCATGCTATACAGACCGAAGCCGCAGGACGGCATATACGAAATCAAAAAGTGAAGAGTGCGGACAAAGACTCATGATCTAGTACTGTCTGCAACACTAGAGGAAGCTCATCTGTAATGCCGCATGTAGCTGCATATCGTGGGGGTCTCATGGGGCCGAGACAGCCTTGGGCTCTTCCGCCCGCGATCTCTATGGTCCATGTGAGTATACGCTGCTTCAATATTAGGACGGCCTTCCAAACGACGTGCAGAATGCAGCGATTGGCCAATGCATGATAATGCCAGACGTTGGACGACGGGACTTGGGCACCGAATTGCTATACTCGGAGCTGCATCCGCAGTATCAATGGAGTCGTGGCCAGCGCTCGCCGTCTGTATCTGCAAGGATATGGTCCAACACCCAAACATCAAATCTTCAATCCAGCTGCTTCTCTCGCTAATGATGTCTGTCCTAGAACAGTGTGGTATACATTTCTTCTAGCTTCGCGGAACCCCCACAGAGCTTGTTTCGACAGGGCACACCTTGATTGGATGGATGAGCGCCATTCCCGCTTTGACCCATCCCCATGATATTATGTGTTGGCGAGCCATCTCGGGGTTTGATGCTAGAGGCTCAAAACCTTCCGAACTGCTAAACTCCGGAAGGAGTCCTTATCAACAGCAGTCCCCAGGCGAGATAGCCAGAAGTAGAAAGCCGGAGAGGAATCCGCCTCTGGTCCGCCTCTGGTCCGCCATTCGCACAAAGTTTGCAAGGCGACATGCGGTAAGGTCGATCCTCCCAGAGGATTCGGCGTGGAGGACGTGGCTGTCAACGTACGCGAGGCCACACAGCGTCTTAGTGAACGTTATTGTAGGTCGTTGATCCCAAACCGGCACATCTGAGTAGCTTCGAGGCTCTCATCGGTCCTTCTCCTCGGTCATGAGGGCCTGCATTCATGCAAAAGCACCGCAAACTTCCCCCAGAAGGCCCACTCCAGGCAGGGGATTCTCCTTTCATCATAGCTGAGCATGGGTAACCTAGCAGCATGTTCAAAGCCTTGTAGCAAGAAAAGGATCATAGCGTATGTTCTCTTGGGCTGGAGCAGCCTTGCCCATGCGTGTTCTTCCGTGGTTGGTGGATGGGGCATAGAGAAGCTAGGAAGAATCAGCCTGCAGCTACGCCTGGAGCGGTGTAGGCTAAGACTTGCCCGTAATCGTACCGGTGACGCAACGAGCGCCGATTGCTTTGCAACAGGTACCGTGCAGACCGGAGTTGAGTCTCTCTTCACGAAGTCATACGACCTAGGGAAGCTGTTGGTCAAACGGGTGCCACTGCCAAAACAGATCTTGGTGCGGAGGAGCAATCATAAGATTGATGTCACTAACGTCGTAGCACACTTAATGGAGGTATCTATCCAATGCGCTCGCGGTGTGGACTATCGACCGTGCTTTCCCGTTGAAACATTGTGGAAGCTAGAACTTCTGGAAGAGGAGGCGAAGGTAGGACTAGCGCGGCCGCTGGCCAGTTAGATTTCGGGAACGAAGCGTGCGAAGATAGAATACGTGAATACCTTCCGTGGCACTCATCTTCCTGACACACGAATCCAATGAGATGTATGGTAATTTCGTACTATCATATGTCCTCGATTCCGATAGCCGTCAGTATCTCGCCTCAGACATACCATTTGCTTTGACAACATAGAATAGAATACAGCTGCAGATCTCAAGCCCGGCCATTCAGCCACAAATGTTGTCTATCATCATCAATCGTACGGTCAACCTATGTCATCTGGTGTCTCCATATCTTGCGAGTATATGTCTCTGCAATCGCCCTAAGTTGACCCTGGTCTTCGTGGGGTCATTGAAATCTTTCAATTCATCCAGGATACCGAACAAAATCGTTGCGTCGTTTCTCTCGACACTACCGATACTCATCCTACGTCCAATGTATGCCTCCCTGTCAATGTCGTTGAGTATCTCGTTCGAATATGAGACCGCGCTCAATCTGCATTAGCTTTCAGGGAAGGTCCACGCTTAAGAGTATGCCAGGTATTCACGTACCTGTCGCGCTTATCTTCCCTGTCTAATGCGTCACCATATCCAGCGTTTGTGTGTCTGCTGTTCTCACCCTTCTTCCACCTCAGTCCGTTATACCACTTGATTCTCGCTTCTTTATATCCATCCGCTCTATTGTTCTTTCTCCTACAACCAAGTCGTTCAAGAAGCCATGAGATGGCCTTTTCTCGCGCAGTTCTTTTCTTGCCACGTTCGTCTCTGGTGGCAGCTTTGCCTTGCTTTAACAAGCCCCCACCGCGAAGCATGAAAGTCTCTCTATTCTCTGTCTTTGAAGACTCTCCATAGAGTACTTGGCCGACAAATAAAGGTCCACATCTTGGATGCGCCATCCTGAGTTGGTTTCACTCGATATAATTGCCTTAGGAGCTTGTTCACTTGTCAAATTCTGCACAAAAGCACAATTCAGTGCTGCTAACCGTGATATCTTGCTGCCGATATTTCGTTAATGGCGTTCTTTGTAGATTAGCGTAAGTATTGTGTTGTAAGTTATGAAAGTTTTGGTGAGGTTGGTAAAGAAGACTGAGATGCGAAGAACATCACTGGACTTTAATATGGTATTATTTTGGGTAAGCCGCAGAGGAGTTTCCCACAATGAGAATTTAATTCATTAAGGTGGAGCCGTATTCCCTAAGCTTGTCCAGGCCGTTGAAAAGGCTTAAACCGAACTGATCCCCAGATTCACGAAAATCGGAATTTTTCTCCTACGTTGGGAAAAAGTCACCGTATTTGCCACAACTCTCCTACGAGCAATTTAATTACGGCTCTCAAGATATATTCTCAACATCTAGACCTCCGCCAGGTCAGTTTATTCGAAATATCATTCGAACAGCATGGACGACTACGCTGAGATCGTGCTCGTTATTTCACTGGTACTGGCCTTCGATATGCTACTGCTGGCCTTTTTCGTCATATCGACAATGTTTCCCACGAGATCACACGGACAGAATCACACTGCCGAATGGAAGAAAGTGCAGACACAAGCTGGCTGGTTTTTCTGTACCTGCGAGTTGACGGCGGCAACCTGTGGGGCGGTCTATCTACGTACGCTTACTGCCTGGGTAGTGGATTTCTGCCCTAGCATGAGCACGCCAGAGGACTGTAACGAGGCAGCAAAGACGTGGGGAAATCTGTGCTGGTGGTTCATTCTTCCAATGCTGTTTGCGGCTACTATGATCTGCTCGAGCCTTCCACGAGCCAGGACCACGCTTATCTACCATCCCGAGCAGCTCTACTACTTGAAAGATCATGTGGTGTCGATTGTGATGTTCCAGGTCTCGCTATACTTCAGCTTGCCTCTTGCCTATCCTCTTCTATTTTTCAGAAACGTTGCTGACCGCCCAAATTGGATTATCGTCTCCATCATTTGCGGCTCCTTTATGATTATGGCATATGGACTGGGTATTGCCTATTGGATCGAGGGATCAGCGAAGCTTTGGATCCAACCTCGACCAAGAACTCCGAGATCAACTGTACCACAGGGTGAAATCATTCTTCTGACGAACATCTCCAATCGTCAGCAAGACTGACGATTCTGATGCGATTTGGTAAGCAGAAAGTACGAAGCGACCCGCAGAAAAGTCTGACCACTAAACAGGCGAATCGTAAATACCATCAGCCTCGGCCATCTACCTACTACGATCTCACGACCAACTTGGCCTCGCGCTAAGGCGTTGCCAAGGGAAGACTGGACTCACTTCGGGATGAACTGCGTCGCACACGGTACGTCTCGTTATGCATGGTGGCATATGCAACATGTTCACTGTACGACTGGTACGATGATAGATATGGATGCTGAGAGTTGATTTCGAGGGGGAGATGATATTGGTACACAGGCTTGCTCAGCTACAATTGTGGATGGCATTCAAACGTACACATGTTTATTAACAAAACGTCTGATCAGTTTTTCCTTCCCAATCATTCGACTCATCATGATGAGCTCGTCGATTTCTGTAAGGGAGAAATTCGATAGACGTAATGTTTCCATGTAATATACCGCTCGATATTTGGGTCTCAGCCTTCCAATTGGGTAGGCGTGTTGTCAAGGAGTACACGGTATACTATTGCCAAGACAGATCTGAACTCCAAGAGATCTGGCGGAGGACCAGGCGCAAAAGCCATGTGCTTCACACACTCTAAGTCTTTTATGTTGTATGGTCGTGTCTATATCCAATGATAGCTTTCCATAAGTTCAAGAAGCATGGACGGTCTCACTTTCGTTGTCTCCATTGACCACGCCGCCTTTATAGCCATAAGTCATTCAAGTTCCTCTGGAACCAGTAGACTGGGCTCGTCCTAGATGTGGGTTATTACATAGTGTGGTATTAATACACCACACTACTGATCAGCCTTTTGGTCAAGTGGCAGCTTCCTGTTCAGAGCTTTTTCTGAATCTAGCCTTAACTCGGAGGTTTCCGTCGTAAGGCTGCGGGTGAGGCTGGGGCTTTAGGACGTGATCAGCTATGGACCGCTAGTGAGTAGCTCCAGGCTAGTAGGGAGGGTGTTTCCATCTAGAGGCTACGCTATACCTAAAACGGTATAAATCATCCGTTAGGTCTACTGCATCTAAGAGTAATTTAGGTAATGAAAGTCACCGAGTATCGGAGCACCGCCCCAAGAACCAACAGCCAAGCTCTTGGTCTCAGCCTCTTGCTGAGGAGGATCGACATCCCTCCGCAACCGCTGTGAGAACTAAAGAATCCTACAACTTCAGCCCTTCATCAGCTAAATGCAGAAACGGTTCTTTAATCTAGAATGCCAGCTTCTGTATCCTCGCCCTATACCGAGAGGTCTAAAATTGCAGACTGACTCTGATTCCCAAGCAAGTCACTTGCTCAACTCATAAAATGGTATTTTGTCGAGCACTATAATCCTGCTAGCCTGCGGGAGATGTTGAATTAGGGGAGCTGAGAAGCTGAAATCATTTACCGTGTTGTGAAGGATCGCTTGGCTCGTTCTATAGTTGCTATGCACCTCCACGCCTATAGAGAAGACAAGACAAGGAATGATGAAGTAGCTTGCTAAAATAGGAACCGAGATATGGCTGTACCAAAGCTTCTTTTAGCGCCTATGGTGCAGCATACAACACATTTCCAACAACGTCTCCAATGACTTGCTGCTGACAGCGCAGTGGTAGGAACAACGGGAAGCAACAAATCCATCGACACATTTCAATACGAGCTAGGATGCCCGTTCTCACTTGGACACTCTGGGATGGCGCAGTGCAATCCATCCTGGTCGCCTTGAAACGATGGAATTGACGCTTGTATAAAGCTGATAATTTACTTGTGCTTGGGGTCCTCAACCACGTCCTAATCTCTTATATCAAGGCCGTTCAAATACTCTCTCATTCCCTGTGATTCACTCGTTGATCTAAATTCTCGGCATTCATAGTCATAATCATATTTCAACAGCATTTCTGTTTCTCGATATACACAATGAGGTGGTTAATCACGTTCGCGGCCCTGGCTGTCGAAGTAGCTGTGGTTGCGGCTCAAACAGGAAATAATGTTCTGGTTCCTGCAATGACCAAGACAAATCCAGAGCCCTGTGCGGTCGTCTCTTCACACGCGGTTTCCTATATGGCTGCAAATCCAAGAGGTTACTTGAACTCCAATCACATGAGCATTAATACAAGTACTGAACTAGCCTACAGCTACAGCCGCAGTTCTCAAACCATCCGAAGTCTATGCCTGCCTACAAAGCGTGCCATACGACCAAAGCAAAGACACCAAACAAGTAGCATGGATTCAGGATCTCATTCAATTTCAAAGTACACTTGCCTACCTCAAAAAACCTCCACCAGGCTACCCTCTCCCCGCTGTTGATATTTCCGGGGGGTTGAACAATATTTCCACCGCCATCGCCAGCGGAAAGTACACAAATGAATACGATATTGAGGTTCGTACCATTCCATGCTTCAAGTCCGGGGTCGAAATCGTCATTTGAGCTGCAAAGTTTGCTATAAAGTACATACAGCGCCTTGTATTGCAGATTCATACCCTCAATACGATTCACGTTCCAATATTGCAAGACATTGCTGACTTAGACCTTGCAAAAGCTCGACCTTTATAACCTCGTGCATAGCGCTAATGACGGGCATCTCGCCTATAAACCCTTCCTCCTTGGACTTTTCCATTATCATCATGGTATCTCACTCGTATCCGTCTCGCTTGATGGAGTCGCAATACCTAAGATTTACGTCCGATGTGAGTCTTCTTGTCCTACATGGTTTACCGGTCAGAAGATTGACTTTAATATCATTCGTAGCCGATCTTGGGGGGGTTTCCAATGCCAACTTCACTCCTTCTGCTGTGATTTCCATCAATGGTCAAGATATCAAATCCATAACGCAGTTCGGACGCGAGATGCAAGATCTTGACGCTCTGTACAATTCGGTATTCTATAATCCTGTCACTATTGGCACTCAAAATGGTAGTGGGTCCTTCGAAGAGAGCTTGTTCACTCAGCATAGTGACACAACCTCCTGCACATTTGAGAATGGCACTACTGCTGTAGTCAGCGCTACGGCTGAAATTGGTGCATCGGATGCGACAGCAATACCAGCAGACGGACAATCCTTTTTTAGGCTTCTTACCGCCGCAGGATTGAAGGCATCGTCGAATTCATCATCTGCTTCCCCAAAGAAACCGTCTTCGCCATCGGTATTGCCCTCTCCGTTGCCCCTTGGACCACACTATCCGGACCCCTTCGTCAAGTCCTATCAAAATTACATATCTGGCTACTTTATGAACGGGACCGATAATTCTGATCTCGCGGTGTTGAGCGTTGCTTCGTTCAATCTTACGGATCTCACTGACAGTACCGAATTCTTGAAGGTCAGTTCGACATTTCTTGCAAAGTGTGCATCTGCCGGTAAGAAACGACTGATCGTTGACGTGCGCAACAATCCGGGCGGCCTCGTCTATGTTGGGTACGCGCTCTTTCAACAGCTATTTCCTAACGTACTCCCATATTCTGGAGTCCGTATGCGTGGATCTGACGCTGCCAACGCGCTCGGGCAAATTGCTTCGAAAATTCCACCGAGCGATGACACAACTGATCTCACCAATTCTGTCTTCAATGCCCAGACATTACTTCGAGGGCAGGACGGTCCAAGCTTCGACTCTTGGCAACAGTTCTATGGTCCGCTAAAGCAATATAACGACTTATTCTCCAACATTGGATCATGGAACTATATCACCTCGAACTCTAGTTCTGAAACTGCCGCTCTCACTAGTAACACCTCAATCGTCCCACCCCAAGTGTTCGCGAGCGATGCTATCACACTGGTAAGTTCATACTCAGATCTACCATTGGTACAAAACAGCTCGGCTAACTTATGTTCATCAGCTGACCGATGGTCAATGCTCATCGACTTGTGCCGACTTTTCCAATCTAATGATATCCCAAGGGGGCGTCAAAACCGTGACCGTAGGTGGACGTCCTAACAATCAACCGATGGCAGTCATCGGTGGCGTACAAGGCGGGGAAGTCCTCGCTCTTCCAGACCTACAGAACTGGGCCTCACAGGCTATTGCGTTACAAGTCAACGGCACAGGGAATTCATCAGCTAAGTCATATGAAACCCGGAGACTGCTGCAATCGCTAGCTTCACCACCTCCTATCACTCCCGAAACCCGCGCCGAAAGCGTGTCTGTCAATTTGTTGGACAACATCGCTCAAAACGACTCTAGTATGACTCCACTGCAATTCTCGGGCGGTATCGCCGCGAATTGCAGGTTCTACTACATGCCGGCTGACATCACCAATGTGACCAACACCTGGGCTCGAGTTGCCAAAGGCGTCAAAGCCGGCGGTAACGGCTTGTGTATCAACGGGACATTGAGCGCTTCCACAACGCTTAGCACCTCTACCAATAGCACGACCGGGGCTACAAATACATCAGGTGCCGGCGGAAGTAGTGGGGGTGCACCATCGAGTCTCAAGGGAGGTGCGACCGGTGTGGAAGCCGGTAAGATTGGATGGATCGCCCTCTTGGTGATATCTGGGTCCGTGGCTACGGTGCTGTTGTAATCAGACTCTGCACGGTGTTTGGGTAATGAGAACTATGGAAATTTCATGCTTTATCAATGATCACGGTCTCACTTTTGTACTGTTACCATCGCTCAGCTTTGTTACAACAACCAAGAAAGAATTACAAGAAAGAATTACAGAATGACAATAAAGCAAGACGGGTACTACGCATTGCAAAAGATAGGCAAACACCAAAATGTACAAAGCCAAAACGAATCTCGCTCCCTCCCAATTCCCATCACCACATCCACCAACCAACCTACCCACCACCCCCCTAATCACTCACCCCCCCAATCTTGAAACTCCTGCTATTCTCATTCGCCGCCGTGCAACTCATGCCCACCATATACCCCGGCTGAAACACCGACGCGTGAGCCCCGTTCACCACCTTGCAGCTGTCGTCGGAGAAGAACGTGATCTCCGTGACTTGCTTCCACTGCGAACCGTAGTTGATGCCGATGTAGGAGGTGCCGCCGACGGGACTCCATTTGTAGCAGTGTTTGGGCGTCAGGATGTAGTTACCGGTGCCGAGGTTGATGTCGCCGGGGGCGTCGGGACCGGTGCATTGGGCGTTTTGGAAGGCGCCGATCCAGCCGCTTCGGGCGCGGGGGGTGAGAGTTGTGGTTGTGTTTGTGGTGGGGAGGGAGAGTGCGGTGGTGGTTAGGAGGGAGAGGAGGATAGGGAGGGGAATGTGCATTTTTTCTGTCTTGTTTGGGTGGTGTACTTTGGGATTGTTCTGGGTTGGGGGTGACTTACTTTGGATACTTTGGACCGGTGATATGTTTTGGAACATATAGCGCTGTTTCCTGGAGGTTTATATTTCTAACGGCTCACTAAGGAAATAACGTGGAGGGAAGGGACAATGAGACAAGACACAAGCAACAAGCCGAACAAGGACAGAAGGAACGGTGGACGAGAACAAGGACACGATGAAGATGCTAAAAGAGACAAGAAGAGACAAAGCTCATATAGCATCTGAGACAAAGCAGAATTCCCCATTGGGGTAAGTAATTGACCTGACTAGATGTGATACTCGCGTCGTCAACTAACAGTACGAACCTCCTGAGGAGAGCGACTCAATGCCTTCGGTGGCAGCCCGAGTCATATAAGAAGAAAACTCATACTGGGTAATCAGTGGGTCATCGGATAATTTATGTTCCCACCAGTAGAATCAACCCAATAACGTAGACAGTGCGCAAGGACTCTCCACGCAATCAACAAGCGCACCAAGAGTTTCATACTGCGACGAATGCTTGTATAGGCGGTGTGTAAAGTCATGCATTATTGTAAGGGGTGATCGTTGGAATACCCAGTAGAATAAGTCAGTCCTGTGATTGGATGTTCGTGGCAACCTGACAATATGCTGTGGAGCTTGTTAGTTCAGGAACTACAGCATTGGGGGATCAGTGAGAACATAGGTACTTGCACGAGCCCTAAGTTTGCTTGTTTACGGCGGTGCTTAGACAGTTGTAACTTTTTCGGCACACCTTCCAGAGAAGCCACAGAGCTAAATCACGTGACTAATACCAGTCGGTGATTGGATTTAGCGACCACGCCCAACCGCGTCACGCAAGAGCAACTTGATACGCCGATCTGTCAAAGGAATCTGCTGTGACCCGCTCTCCCATCGTCCTCCCGGCAAGCGCGCTGCCGCCACGATGAATCCTGCCATGCAGCGCCAATACCCCGGCACGTATCAACAGATGCCCCAGAGACCACCCCATCATTCGTCCTCAAGGAGATCTCAAGGTATCATCCCCGCTCCTGGTAGACAACGGCGCGCTGACTTATCTAGCTCCAATGAGTGTCCCTCACGTTTCCCATTCGAAGCAGCAAGCCAATCAGCACCATATTCAGCAAAATGAGCAACTTAAGCATGATCTTGACAAAGAGTCACGGGCCAAACGGCGCTCTGAGAAGCCTACTGACAAAAGTATACCTGAAGGTATTGAGGATCTGATCGTAGGCGATGGCGTACTACAATATAAGAAATTGCGAGGGGTGGAGAGGAAAATGGACGCTGTGATGATGAGGAAGAGACTCGACCAGCAGGACCCGTTGCACAATGCGGTCAAAAAATATAGTACATTAAAAATATGGATATCGAACACAGTGGAGAATCAGCCGTGGCAGGGGAGCCAGATCGATGAAAATGCATTCGATTTCACCATGGGTGCGGAGGCTACATATAGGGTCAAGATCGAGGGAAGGTTGATTGAGGAGGATGAAGGAGACCACAAAAGTGATGATGATAGTGACGATGACGGAGAGCGACCGACGGAAAAGGACGGCATGGATACGCAGCAGGACGGCGAGGGTGCTGCCACTACTCCATCGAAGAAGCCACCAGGTCCACGGCAACGAACGAAGCTCTCGCACTTTTTCAAGGCCATCACTGTAGATTTTGACAGAAACAAGAACCTGCAGCCGGACGGCATGACGCAGGTAGAATGGAAGAAACCTCCACAGGCTCCGGGCAACCCAACACTCCCTGACGCCGCCGATTTTGACTGCCTGGAATTCGAAAGGAAGAGTGACGAAAACATCAACTGCACCGTCAATTTCTACCGCGACGAGCTGCCCGAACGATACCAATTAAGCAAAGAACTAGCAGCGGTCCTCGACACGACAGAAGACGATCGCGCTTCAGTCATCATGGGCATATGGGAATATATCAAGGCGATGGGCATAGCCCAAGACGACGACAAGCGCATGATTCAATGCGACGACCGTCTGAAAACCGTAAGCCCATCCCCACCCCCCCCCCCCCCCAAAATCATCGCTAACCAAGCATTTCCCATCCACAGATCTTCCAACGCGACACCATCTTCTTCCCCCATGTCCCCACCCTCCTAATGCCCCACCTCAAACCCCTCCCCCCCCTCTCCCTCCCCTACACCATCCGCGTCGACCCCTCCCACCACGCCTCCCCCACCCCAACAATTTACACCCTCCGCATCCCGCACGCCACCCCCCCCAAACCATTCACCCCCAATATCCAGCAACTCAAACAACTAGCCACCTACGACGACCATCTGGCGCTGCTCGTTCAAGCCTTAGGCGCTGCGCAGCGCAAGCATTCTTTTCTGGATGGGTATTCGAAGGATCCGGTGGCTTTTACGAGGAGGTGGATGGGGAGTCAGGCAAGGGATTTGGAGATTGTCCTTGGGGAGAGCGGGAGGTATGAGGGGGATATGGGGATGGGATTGATTGGGGAGTGGAGGAGGGGTGGGGGGCAGGGCGTTTGGGGCAGTGAGCAGGTTCGGGAGGGGGTGGGGTTGATGGTCGCGAAGGCGCCGGGTGGGAGGCCTTTTTAGATGCGGGTGGGATTGTAAGATAGGCGGAACTAATGAATGGCGTATTGGTGATGATGTGCGAGGGGGAAGGTCTCCAAGGCGTGGACCGTATAGATGGTCTGGCAGGAACGGATGGTCACCTAGATCAACTCGACGGCTTTCGATGTGTTTCGCATAGCGAAGCCTTGACGAGATCTGAACGGCGCGCTTGTCGAATGTAGCTGCACCTTCGTCTCCCTTACAGGAAGACTATGATCCGAATTTGGGAAGGAAAGTATCTGTGAAGGATTCTGTGCGTGGAATGTTGTATATGGCATCAAGTCAATGAATGACTTCCATAGAAATAACGACCATAGCTGCTGCAAATAGACACGAAAGGGCCATTGCCTTTCATTCCAACTCAGTCATCTTGAAGCGGTACGCTGAATAGATCATTTCCCTTTTCGTATTCCCGTCTATGGAGAAATCAACTGCGGTCAATCCTACAAGTTACTATACGAGCAATACCCTCTTCAACCAAACCTCCTCACCATTCATTCATCAACCATCAACCCGCCATCTTCCTTCCCTAGTCCCCTTGCTACACGTCGCACATCATCTCGAAAGTTTATATCGCAACATTCGCCTCTTCTCCGCGAATGCAGACTCCACCTATCTCTCTCTCAAGCCCATATTCCCAAGACGAGGTAGATATCTTGCGTTTGCGGTTTCCTGTTGTGGGGTCATGAGGATTGGTTTTGTTGGAGTGAGTTTTTGGAGCGGTGCTGAAATGGGGCTGGTGGGTGTTGGTGATTTGTTGATGGTTTGGGTGGGGGGATGGGGTATGGTATTGACCTTTATGTGAATTTGATGTGGGGTTGCTTTGCGACTGCAATTTGTTGGTGGATATATGGCGCCGTGACTCGGTCTGTTGATATACTGGGAGGAGAGAAGTACTCACGCCTTTCTCATTGACGAAACCGAGGGAACGGTCGAATCTGGTCACTGCTCGGTAGCCAGCACCATCTTCTCCCTCTCCGGCCTCCTAGGCACCTGCCCCTTTTTGCTATGCTTACGTTCATTCTCCCTCCTCCGCTTAATCGACGCCATTTCCTCAGCCTTGATCTCGCCAGCTTTCTTGACCTGCTTCGGCACATGTCGGTGCCGCTTGATGCGTCGGATCTCGGGCATGTGGCTGTATCGCTCCTTAATGGCGTCGTCGTACTCCAGTTTCTGGCGCTGGCGGGCGGACTTGATGCCTTCGCGCTTTGAGGCGTTGGCTCGCCATAGACGGACGTTGCCGTCGTCGGAGCCGGAGAGGATGAATTTCGCGTCTATGTGGTGGTTCCGATTAGCATGGGGAATGCGCCAGCTACTTTGCATTATTGGCATTGAATGAACAAGGCCAGACACTAGAAATTTGACAGTGTGGTGTTGGTCCGGAATGACGCCCTCAGAAAAGGGTTGACAATGGGGCGACCAGAGGAAAGATGATAGCTCTGGAGGTTACGTACCTGGGGTCCATTTGCACGAGAAGACACGCTGCATTCGTTTTGTATGGTATATGTCGCGGGAGTGGCCAGTGTCTCGACTCCAGAGACGGACCGTACGACTACGTAAGAAGTATTAGTTGTGTCATGAGACTTTTCTAGTAGGGCTGCAAGGAACTTACTCGTAACTCGCTGACACCAACTCTTCTCCTGTAGGACTAAACTCTACGTCCATTACGGCTGCTACATGATCTCGGAGAACATTGAGAGCCCGGTTCATCTTTCGCATGTCAAAGATATATAGATTATGGTCCTAGGCACGATTAACAGGGGGACCTTATCAATGAGGTCTATGGGCATACTTCGTTGGCCACGACGAAATTGAACGCTTCCATCGGATTCCACGAAATAGCGTTCGAAGCCATGCTCAGTACGGTTTTAGACACAGGTGAAGAAGTTCTTAAGTCGTATAGGACGACAGATCGATCAGTTGCACAAGAGGCTATGATGGAAGTTTCACTCTGGTTCCAGGCTAGCGTATTGATCGTATTGTCAGACGTGGGCCATTGTAGCGTCTGTATAGGTATTCCAGAGGAACGCGAGAGATCGTAGATTGATATCACGTTGGAGCTTGCCGCGAGATTTGATAAAGATCGGTGATGCGAGACACCTGTGAAGGCTGCGCTTCCGAGGTACGTGGCCAGTGGAGGTGTCCCTGAGGACGTGTTGTACGGATCGAAAAGTTTGACGCTTTTGTCACTGGCACAAGTGAGGATTTTGTGGTCTTTCGTCCAACTTAGGCCTTTGACGATACCCTCGTGAGCGGTATTCTGCCAGATTTCTTCACGACTGGTTAGATCCCACACCTTCACCACTCCATCTCCAGAACCGCTGGCAAATCTCGCCAGCGATTCACTATCTTTCGCCATCGAATAGACGCCATCAACATGCCCCTTGCCCATCTGGACCGTACCGAGTTAGCACTTTACCAATAAGCAGATATAAATTCGTTAAGAGGTCCTCATGATCCTGCAGGATGTCGGAGAGACGAAAGTTCGTTTCAGTATCTGACATACCTGTGCAAGGAATGGGGCTGCAAACATCCTTTCGAGCTTCGTAGCATTCAAAGCTCTGCAGATTTCCGAGTCAACACATCAGCCAAGTGATAGATCTCACGCATAAGAGGTCGACTAGTAGAATTTTTCCTAATTTGAGAGGTCTGCACATGAGACATAGGATAACTTCGAAAAGTACAAACCTGGTATATTCACGGGCACGTTCAAAGGGGTGAAGTGAAGGATCTAGATTTCTAGGCTGGCGCGACACACTTGACCCAGGTGCCTGTTGAGAGGCCGAAGGCCTGCTGAGCGCCTTTATTCTCTGAGTAATCGTCAGCTCTATGGGTATGGAGGCGTTCTCGAGCTTTTCAACGGATCTTGGCTCACCATCGCGATGGGCGCAGTGTGGTCCAAATCTAAGGACTATGAACAAGAGCCATCGAATGGAGAATTGACGTCTCTATGAGCCCAGTAAGCTTATATTCCCATTCGTAAAGCAAAACCAAGCTGAATACCAAAAATGTCATCGCCATAATTTCATGGCCGAAGGAACGGAATCTGGCCGCTGTGAACCGATGTTTTGCCGATTGGGCCACCTGCTAGCGCGAAATTGCAACCAAGCTCCTGAACATCAATAAGAAATACTAACGTACATTCGCCTTGAGCGATTCACACTGATAGTTGTAACCCTGCTTAGCCTCCCACCATGGCTCCTCCATCCACAAGCTCAGCTAGGATAGAAGAAGCTCGGAGGCTTGGGAAGACGGATCCAATAAAAGCCGAAGCTATCTACAAAGACATACTTGCAAAGAAGCCTGCGCAGAACGAAGCCGCTCTACGTGAATATGAGTCGGCCTTGGTCGCCCTCGGCGAGTCGTATCGGGATACCAGGAAGACGAACGAGCTAGCCAAGCTTGTGAACTCAAGCACCTCTTCACTCTCATCATTTACGAAGGCAAAGACAGCGAAGCTGGGTACATCATTCGTCTTAAACTATATACGTTCGATTCGCTGACTGTATATAGTGCGCCAGCTGCTCGACCTATTCTCCGCAATTCCAGATACCGTCGATGTTCAGATCTCTGTCACCAAGTCATGTATAGAATGGGCCATCTCCGAACGCCGCAGCTTCCTCCGTCAGAACCTAGAAACACGGCTCGTTTCTCTGTACATGCAAAAGCAATCATATTATGACGCGCTCACTCTTATTAACGGCCTTCTGAAGGAGCTGAAGCGACTCGACGATAAGCTCGTTCTCGTCGAGGTCCAGCTCCTTGAATCCAGAGTCTACCACGCACTGGGCAATCAACCAAAAGCACGTGCCGCCCTTACGTCTGGGAGAACGTCAGCAGCTTCGGTCTACACCCCACCGTTACTGCAGGCTGGGCTCGACATGCAATCCGGTATGCTCCACGCCGAAGACAAGGACTTCAATACCGCATTCTCCTACTTCATTGAGGCGTTAGAAGGATATCACACACAAGAAGAAACGCAAAAAGCAACGTCAGCATTGCAATACATGCTGTTATGCAAGATCATGCTGAACCTCGTGGACGACGTGAATCACCTCATGACATCTAAGCAGGCAATGAAGTACTCCGGCAAGAACTTGGAAGCAATGAAGGCAGTGGCGCGCGCACACTCCAACCGAAGTTTGGAAGACTACGAGAGGGCGTTGGAAAATTACCGGTACGAGCTTGGCAGTGATGTCTTCATCCGGAACCACCTCCGACGGCTGTACGATGCCATGTTGGAGCAGAATCTAATCAAGGTGATTGAGCCCTTCAGTCGGGTAGAGATGGCGCACATTGCAAAGATGGTCGGGCTGGACACCCAGCAAGTGGAGAAGAAGCTTTCGCAGATGATCCTGGACAAGGTCATCACCGGAGTGCTAGACCAAGGAGCCGGGTGTCTGATCGTGTACGATGAGTCGGAGCGGGATCAAGGGTACGACGCGGCACTGGAGACGATTGAGAAGCTCAGCAACGTTGTGGAAGTTTTGTACACTAATCAAGCGTCAATGCTGGAGTAAGGATCTGACGGCCATGGTTTGGATGGGTCCCAGTACTATAGAAGAGAGTGTCCAGTGGAAGCCGTAGAAGGCAACACGGCGACTGCATATCTCCAGTCTCCTGTACCTTATATTGAACTGATAGAGTGGCCGCCAAGATGCCAAGGAAATCCTCTAGCGAAGGGTGTACCTTGACGGAGACTTGTCCTGTCCGGCGATGACAGGCGAAACCATAGAAATGCCTAATGCCGCCTCGCTATTCTATCCTGTCTGCTCCCGACAATCATTCAATATCTTCGATATAGTGATAGACAGTGGTCGTAGTGTCGAGGCATTTGCCAATCCCACGAGTGCCCAATGCATAGCTTACCTTATCCTGTATGGCGTCCGTCCGTGCAGAGGTGTCGCAGGGCAGAGACGTTTTCGCCAAGTGCCTGTGGCGCAAAGAGGCTTTCTGCGACGCATGAAACCTCCGTGGTGGGCAAGCAAAGTGATTGCGCCCCACTTCCCTGCATGCTTTTCTGTACAACGGTTGAGAGTATTTACCCCTCCGCAACTGGAACTAACACCAAATAACGGCATACTTTGTGAATAGGCTTGTCCATCGTCGATGATTTCAACAAATGAGGCCAGCAATTGGCTGCACATAGGAATACTTAGGAGAAATGCGGAAGTGGCTCCCGAATTTGCGGCGGAATCCTTACGTAGCGCGTGGAAGTTTCAACAGCGGCAGGGATTCGCTAGAATAATTCTAGGTCTAGCAGCTGCGACTGAACCTGTTTTGTTATCAGAGCTCTCAACAGATAGCTACGTACCCCGTACCTCATCCACGATACTCACTCCCATCTAATAACTCCTTCCTCCAACTCTTCCCTCCTCACCACCCACAACTCATTACTCCAACCACAAGCTCAGAACACACCTGAAGGTCAGTACCCTCCTACCCCATTACTCCAACAAACATCCCACCTGAATCAACACTGTGCTCACTTCTGGTGATTCTGCAGGTCTTCAAAATCTCTATACCCAGATCCACTCGTCACAGGAATTTCACAGAACTATGTATATTGACATCCACCTCCACTCCTTCAACCACTTCTCACCTTCGACGTTGTTATTCAGCTCAAAGCTAACAGGCACATTCCCAACTTCCAGACTCACATACCTCACAATCAGACAATCAGCATGTCTCAAACAATGACCAACGGCGATAAGTCGTCTCAATTCATCGATGTATGTCAAACTCCCATCATTGCTCGATCTTACACCACACCCATCCTGTCCCATCTTCTACCCCCTCCATCTCAATCCCAATTCTAAGAACCCTGACTGACCTCTCACTCTGCAGCACCTGACCTCTTATCCCGCTGTCTCGGATTCAATCTCCACCTTCAAATCAAACCCTTACGGTGCCAAAGCGCTCGACATTTCCAATACCGGCTACGAGAAGTTTGTGTCTCCGTTCGTCCCTTATGCGAAGCGTCCATATGGCTACGTAGCCCCCTACGTTGCCAAAGCCGATGCCCTCGCCTCCGACGGCCTCTCCAAGGTCGACAACACCTTTCCCATTGTGAAGCAAGACACCGAGAAGATCAAGGGCACCGTTCTCGACTTTGCATACTTCCCCTTCCGCATCGTGGGTGATGGCAAGAACTACCTCCTCGACACCTACACCGGTGAGTACAAGAAGTGCGGGGGCGACGGGTACATGGCTGGTGGGAAGGCAATGATCACCACCGGCCTTGTCGTCACAAGCGATACCTTGGCATGGTTGGGCAGCTTTCTAGGTCAAAAGAAGGATGAAGGCACCGACTACGCTAGCAAGAAATACGGTCAGGCTTCCGACTTTGCTCATGACAAGTCCGGTGCAGCTATGAACTTTGCAAGCGAGAAGGCTCAGCAGACCAAAGACTTTGCCTACCAGAAGAAAGAGGAGGCCAAGGATGCTGCTGGCCATGCCAAGGAGACTCCGGAGCAAAAGGGTTCCGACTACAAATCTATGGCCGAGCAGAAGGGCAATGACTACAAGTCGACCGCCGAGCAAAAGGGTTCCGAAGCCAAGGGTACTGCCGAGAAGAAGGGCTCAGAGGCCAAGCAGACTGCCAAGGACAAGTCTGGCAAGTGAGCTTGCTCGCTCGTCTGGATGGATACTTCGTCTCGGGTTCCTAGGGTCAGGGTTCGGTTGGCAAGATGCCGCCAAAGGTGTTGTGTCGGAGGATGATACCACAGAAATTGCTCTTCGTGCGATAGAATCTCTTTTCTTCTCTTGATGTTGCTGATGGCTGTGGATATGCAACAGCTAGATAGATTATTGATGCGAACCATTGTTACGAGCTTTAGGAAGCATGAAATAGACAGTATGAAATGATCTCTACAGGATGCTTTTTCATGCTTGTAGCAACTCGAGATATACTTAGAAGCGGTCGGAAAGAGGTTTTCAATCTCACCATAAGACATGATTGACTCAAAGTAAGTTTGCATCAGCATAGTTCAGGGAAGAGTAAATACTTCGGTACTCCTTCTGGGGAAAAGAGGAGAACATTTGATTCCTCCGTCATCAGTACCGAATGGATAGAACCCGATTATCGACATTAGAACTGACTAAACCAAACCAAAAGAACAATCTGGGGTATCAGACCAACCGACAACGAGGGAATCATAACGGAACCAAAAACCTTCGTAAGACACCATTCCCAACCTATCCATCATCCATTCAACCCATCAAATCCAACCTTCATCGAGACAAGAGAAAACCCATCAGATATTCTCAATGACCCTCGCATTCATCGCCTGCTGGAACCCATCGCTCGAATCGCCCATGAACGGCTGCTGCCGGTCCGCACTCGATCCCCCCTTCCCCGCATGACTACTCGGCCCCTCGCCAAGGGCATCCGCCTGCGCAAGCTGCGTCGCCACATTGGACGGCCCCGGCAGGAAGATGACCTTGCTGTTCGCCGACTTCGCCATCGCCTGCATGGCCTCGAGGTAGCGGATCTGCATCGCGGGCGCGGAGCTCAAGATATCGGCGGCCTGGCGCATCAGCTTGGCGGACTCGACCTCGGCGCGGGCGGCGATGACTTTGGACTCGCCGATGCGTTTGGATTGGGCGGCCATGGAGAGCGAGTCCTGCAGCTCGGTGCTGAAGATGATGTCCTTGATCAGCATGGATTCGACCTGGACGCCCCAGCCTGACGCGACGTCCTCGATGATTTCGCCGATGGACTGGGCGATTTCCTCGCGGCGCTCGATGACGTCTTGGAGGACGCGGGCGCCGACGACGTGGCGGAGGGTGGTCTGGGTGCGTTCGACGAGGGCTTGGCGGATGTTGCTGATGCCGAAGGCGGCTTTGTGGGGGGAGGTGATGTGGTAGTAGATTACGGAGGTGAGTTGGAGGTTGACGTTGTCTTTGGTCATGCAGACTTGTCTGGGGACCTCTGTTGTAGAGGGGGGGGTTTGTTAGGCTTTTGGTGGGGAGGGGGTGGGTTTGAGGGATGGATAGAGGAGATGGGGAAGGAGGGAAAGACGTACCGACGATCTGGATCTTGACGTCGACTTGGATGAGTTTTTCGGATAGGGGGTTGATTTTCACGAGGCCGGGGTCGACGGCGCGATAGAAGCGACCGAATTTGGTGACGAGGCCGACGTTGCCTTGGCTGACGGGCTTGTAGGGGTTGGGGCAGACGATGCAGCAGGGGACGGCGCCGCAGAATCCGACGCAGGTGCCGAGGGTGTTGACTAGGGTAGGTACTCGGTCAGTGATGGAACTATGGAGGGATGTATGAAAAGGGATGAAGTGGAGTGGCAAACATACTCATGGATCCATACCAGCCGTGCGACCCGGCGTCTTCGCTCTCGCCTTGCAGTGTCTGCGCGTACGCGGGCTGCAGGTCCTCACGACGAGGCGGCTGCACGTTGATGAGTCTCTTGTCGGCGCCGGGTGTGCCGGCGGCGAATTTTGTTCCGTTTGAGGCGAGAGGCGCTTTGCCGTTGGAGTCCATGCTGGCCACTGCAGATACGTAGGAATCTGATTCGGAGGCGGTGGAGGATGGGGCGAGGATGCTGCGTGTAGAAGACAGTGTGTTGGGGGTGTGTGGAGGAAGATACTTGTTGATGTCTATGGATATGGAGGATGCTACCTTATGAAGCGAATATATACCGTGTGGCAGGCGAAGTAAAGTCCTGACGTGCACGAGATATTTAGTGTCAGATTATCAGACAGAAGCTTCCCCGCTCATAGCTCTCCCCCAATGCAGCTAGCGCAAGGGATCTGCGCCCTAATGCCAAGAACGGCATGGCTCATCAGAGGGATCGAAGAGATGGAACTCCATAAAGGATCCGAGACGACACAGCCTCAGAGATCATGCCGTGTTACCAGCATTTCCAGTCAGCAGCCGGTGATGCGGTATTAATTCCAGTGGAAGCCTGACATGTAGAGCACCAAAGGGAGTTGCGCCTGCAGAGCCATAGACCTCGAGGAAGTCGGCCGCATGGTGTGACTGACATGAGACGTTGACCACTGTTAGAAACCTTCGGCAGTATTCTCCTTAATGATTATCTAGATCCAACTACAATGATTGCACCGCATAACAACCGACCGCAGCAAGGGGTTGGGCATCCTATACTTCAAGACAACAGGAAAGAAGCCCCTCTGAACGCCTTGCACCATTATAGCCATGGGAGGAATCTTCGGTAGATTCAGACCCCTGTCTTTCCCACTCCCACGTGGAGTCGAAGCTCCTCCGCCTTCATTCTTCATGGTGGTGGCCTCACTCGTGTGAATCTGATTAAGTACTGCGGTAAACTCGGCTGCTCCGAATCCCGGTAATATGGATAATGCCCTCAAGAAAAGATTTATTCCCGGTGGGAGCAGCATGAACACCACACACAACAGTTCAATTGCGCGATATTCTTCATGTCGCTGACTCGATGCGCATGATCATTCACATGAACAATCTGATGATTTGCCCGAAACGATGCTGACTGCAATAGCACACCTTTTCACACGATGATTCGTCCATCATGAGAGCATAGCACATACAGCCTTATCCATCAGACGTTATGTCAGCCACAGTCTGCTTCTACTCCACTCTTCGCTTATGTGGGGAGGATGGCTCAATCCCATGTGCAGGTTTCCCTCCGTTTTGAAGACCAAGGCAAGCTTCTTCCTATATGATGATGCAATGAGCAAGCCTCTCCAGAGTTTTGCAAACTATCAGCGGTCAACTATAACTTGACTGTCACTTTCCACTACAATAGCCAACGGCTGGATTGTCTACCAACGCCTTCAAAACTTCAGCGCACCCTGTTGCGAACGGTATTTCACGAGCCCAGTCTCAAGGCCCTCAGCCCATATGTTTCATGCGCATACCGATGTCGGGTAAAGTATGCGGGGCCTTCAGGCTGTAAGATCAGGGAGACACGATCTCTAGTATATTCTCAAGGCTGTGTAAGATAAGTCTGCGCTAGTTCGAGTTCAGCGTGTATTCGTTGCTCACGCTACTGACGACCCTGTTGGGCTGCATATCTAATGCCACTGCGCAGGATGCCTGCCGCGTGACCGACGTTGGTGCTAAAGTTCCTCATTCGTGAACGCTTTCAAACACTTCGGTCATAGAACGCAGATTGTGCCCCGGGATGACACCCATGTCAGTATCGAAAATATCATAATGACCATGCACAAGGCTCCAGATTTTATATTGAATAGACATTGAGAAAATACGCAAGATACAATTCACCATTGCCACCTCTTATCCCTCGCAACCTCATCAAAAGTAGCTCAGCACACCCTAGGAGCCGCACATCCTCCGGATGCCTTGATTCGTGCTGCGAAAGGCTATCAAGAAAACAAATAGTAAGTTAACACATCAAGGCCAGCGATAGCAAACGCCCAACACGAAACCGTCCAAGAAGGCTGGACCGATGACCTGCCCCTACTTCTTATCATCCCTCCTCAAATTCAAACAATTGGCGGCTCTCGAGAACGCGATACATCCAGACAGTGGCCCGTGGTTGCTGCCTCCGTGCAAGCTGCCTATGTACAAGTTGCAGGAATCATCTCCACCGTCCCGTTTCTGCTGCGGAAGCATCGAAAGATCGATCGGCTCCGAGGCATTCCCATTCTCGACATCCCTTTTCTTCTTAGGGTGTGTAGATAGATCGATCTGCTCATGGGCATGCAAATCGCGATTGCATCTGATAGAATTCATGTTGTTGTTGGCAATGTTGGCGCCGAGTACCATGCCTGTATGCAGAGCGGAGCCTCCGCTACAGGAGGCTGTTTCGTACGTGGTGCAGTCTAGATCCGTGGCGGAGCCGGGTGATTCTGGGGCTGGCGGTGGAGGTGGGGGGGGTGGTGGAGGTGGTGGAGGTGGTGGACTTGGGGCGGGTGGTGCATTGATCGTTTTGCCCACGTTGGGATTCCCAACGTCCAGGGCGGAGGCGGAGGACACGAGGAGCATTGCGAGGAGGAGTATACGCATCATCGTGGTGACTGAAAAGACCCGGGCTCGGAGTGTCGAAGGATAAGGTGCAGCGAAAGATGGAAGTACGGTAGAGCAAGATCGTTCTATCTATCGCGTTGATGGGCTGGCGGTTGATGGTTGCAGTCTAAGGATGCTTGTAGAGGTGACGTGGTTTATCATTTGAAGTTGATGTTGTACCGAGATCACGCTGATCAAGTGATAGTATCATTTTCGTCAAATGTTCATTGAGAGGGAAGGAGACAATACTAAGCATCACGTCTTGTGCGCCACCGAGAAGAGACAATACTAAGCACTGCATTACATTTCGAACACGAATGCTGATGCGGCGTGTGATGCTACGTCATCGTGACAGTACAAAGCATTGCCATTGATGTTACATCATCGAGACAAAGACCTACCGTATCGGTACTCTTGCCAGCTCTGATGGTCCTCTTCTTGCGAATTTCGGGAACAGAGGACAAAGAGATTTTCGATCTCGGTACCCAACCAACGATGACACCGAGTTTGAACTTGCCAATGACGACTTTGAACCCTTGCCACTGTTCCATCCTCAATGCAAGCGCTCCCGAGGCTCGAAATCTATACCAAAATCCCGTTTTCTTCCAGTGGGCTTCGCCTCTATCGATTACTGTATCTACCCAACCATTCGCTGACATCCTTGACGAAAGGCAATGTAACTTACCATAACCCTCGCAGCAGCTATGTCATCGATCATACCGACGAACAGACCGAACTGAACTCAACACGAGAAGCCATCAACGCTGCCACAAATGCAAACTCCAAATGCAATCAACCTCGATTCATCTTGATACAGATAAAACACCAGACATAATATTAGATTGTCGCAAGCCGCTTTTCGGAAAAAGGCCACAAGATCCTATGAATACATACCTACACGAAAAGCATACAAAGCCACTGATTAAGCTCGCAAGCTACAATCAGTTTTAGAGAGAGGGGAGGTGATGCTGATTAACACATCAGACAGACTGTATTCACTACTTACTGCATGACGCTAAGATTAGTTGTTTCATCATCAGTCAGGGTTACGACATGTTACATACGGATAGTGACAATCCCACATATCGGTTAAATATGGTGATACTAGAGGTGTTGACTAACAACCACAATTTGCGGTTTCTCAAATGTCCATAACAGATGAACATGAACTCTCTTAGGGCGTACAGATGTCTATCTCAGCGATCGGAAATTGGATACCATATTTCAGGTAGATTATAAGTTCTGACACGATTCATATCAGTACGAACAAATACTCACTAGGTGATTTTGAGAAATCTGATTATCTAGATACACAATAAATCATACTCGATGATCTCCACAGCAGCTTCTTCACCAACATCTCGTTAAATAACCATCCACCAATAGCATATCCGTCCGCGAATTGGAGTCGTCCCCAAACACCCAGACTAAAAAAACCAATTCATTGACTCCAAACTAGTGGGCCGTCCCTCGGCTTTGTACGTCATTCTGCCACAATTATCTACAACATAATGTAGTTGAGCTGTATAACGTATGAAGATACAAACATACGTACAGATTCCACTCGAGATATCACCTCATAAACACCCAATTCACTCTCCTCCCACCCTCCATCCTCACCCTCCACCCGCCCCCATCTAAAAAACCCCATCCCCTCCCCCCTCCAAAAACAATGCCCGCCCAAACCACCATCCCCACCTCCGCAAACATCCTCGGCACCATCGGCACCATCCTCTGGTGCATCCAGCTCGCCCCCCAAATCTACCGCAACCACCGCACCAAATCGACAAAGGGCCTGCCGGCCACCATGATGTTCCTGTGGGCGCTGTGCGGCGTGCCCTTCGGTGTCTATGCCGTGGTGCAGAATTTCAACATCCCGATCCAGATCCAGCCGCAGTGTTTTTGCGCGCTGTGTTTGTTTAGTTGGGGGCAGTGTTTGAGGTATGGGCGGTGAGTTTGTTTTTTGTTTTGGGGTGGGGTTTGGGTGGGGTTTAGGGGGTTTGGGGAGGGATGGGGAGGGGTGGGGTAGGGGTGGTAGGTGGTGAGAGTGGTTGTGAAGGGAGGTGGTGGAATGGATAGGTAAGAGAATGCTTTGCTGATTTTGGTCGTGAGATTAGGAAATGGCGGGTTTGGACAACGGTTCTGCTAACGTCTGTGCTGGGGCTTTTCTTCGCTGGTGTGGAGGTCCTACTCATCCTTGTGATTCGTGGTCCATACCGCCGTGGCGTCTCGTGGCCTGTGACTCTCGTCGGGGTGGTTGCGGCGGTGCTACTGATCATCGGATACGTGCCCGTGCCCTTTGAGCTTTGGAAACGAAGAGGCCGTGTGGTGGGTATTGATTTCTGGTTCTTGACGATCGATTGGTTTGGAGCTTTTTTTTCGTTGATGGCGATTGGTGAGTTACAGGAATCGTAAGCTCCTGAGAACAGGGCTTAAGCATGTGTAGCTGCGCAACACACATTTGATATCCTTGGTGGAACTATGTATGCTGGTTGGTAGGTCCTCCCTCGCTAGATGCGGTGCTCTTGCGTTTCAGCCACTAACTTTGTGCAGTGCAGCGATCGAAGCTAGCATCTTCATATCGCAGGCCGTCTGGCTCTTCCGAACGCGAAAGATACGGCAGCGGGCCAAGGAGGCTGAATTGGATTGGGACGACTTTCCCGAGGCTCAAGCTTGGCAGGATAACAGATGGCGTTTGCCGTCGATCTGGAGGGGAAGTAGTGTCAGTACCGGGACAGAGATGATAGAAGGTGATGCAGCTGTGTGTGAACAGGGTGGGACGCCCATGTCCGGGATGATGCGAGATCGGAAGGAAGAGATAGAGCAATGCAGACAATAACATATAATCTTCGCTATCGGCTTGATCGAGACCGAACATGACTGCAATGGATACTAGGGTCGAACATACGTAGGGGAGTAAAGTAGGTCATGACGACCTAGTGTGGTTGTCTGCGTTTTCCACGGTAAGCATTTAGGACAGCCTGCATACCTACCTTTTTTTACGCGCTTGAACTTTCTCATATAATACCTTCCGCCATCCCTTTCGGAAAGACTCCATCAGAAGAGACAAGACCAGGTACGATGCCCGGATCACTACCACTCATAACCGATATCCACAGCGATCTCATGTTGATCCAAGCCGTGATGGTGTACGGAGCAGCGACGATACTATGGCGCATCAGGAGAAGCTAGCCCAAAGTCGATTAGCACAGAATTCTCAGGTATCTCCCTCAAAACTCTCGCAGCTCCTCACCAATGCTCTTTCCCAATAAACACGACGCTGTGGACTTGGACGTTCATCGAATCGATGTAAAGATAAAATCTCTTTGCCGTGGAAATATTCGGTACGTTATAAAACTCCCTTTTGTACTCCCGACAAGCGTAGTCTTCTCCACCAAAGACACACCCAGAACGGCATAACCACCTATTCGCTAGATCCTGCACTCCTCAAACACCACCGCTGAAGATCGCTGAAGAACGAAAGCACAAAAAGCAAGTCATCAGCCTCAGTCCAAGGTCCTCTTCCAGCCTACCACCATATGTACTTCCTTGGAGACACACGCTCAGCCCCTGTGAAAATAGTCGCTGCCTCCCTCGAGCTGCGCCGTGGGCATGTCGGTCCCAATGCCACTGTCGCTCGGATGGCCAAAGACTATCATCTCGCTTGCGTTGCTGATACCCCCTTTCGGTGCAGCCAGGTTTGCTCGGCGTATCTCCTCCGCAAGATCGAAGTCCTCCTCTCCCTCGCTTTTCTCCTCTTCATGGGTAGATTCGTCTTCTGACTGGACTTCGCTATCCTCAGTGTTGGCGTAGTCCTTGCTACCTACAGTGCCAACGGTCGAGGCCTCATAGCTGAGCCGCTTATCATCACCAGAGACCGTACTCCCCTCTCCGTAGCTTCCAGTCCCCGTGTAAGTGCCAGAGTAGCTGGTTCTTCGTTCCGTGCCTGCCTCGCTACCATCAGCCTCCTCATCCACCTCGTCAAGCATGCTGTTTTCCTTATCATCTTCTTCATCTATGTTCGCATCCCCATACATTCCAACGGCTTTTGTACCGTTCCAGCTTGTTTTCCTAGAGGGCAGACTGGACTTCACGCTGTGACTTCTTTTCATACCTCCAGAACCCCAGCCATTGGCTTTGGTAGTACCGCCAGCAGTCACAGGGTTGGCGAGCACGATTGACCGTTCAGCAGAAGCACCTTTATTTGCTCCTAAGGTACTCATGCTCAGGATGCGTCGATCAGGGGTTCTTGTAGGAGTGCTTGTCCCTGATGCTCTTGGGGCCTGCCGTCTCTTCATAGCTATTCCAACACCACTGCTTATGGCGCTGTTACCCTTTGAGGGCACTGTTGTTGCACTGCTGGTAGCTCTTGTTGTTACCGTTGCATTGCTGGTAGAGGATGTCACTCGTTTGAGGTCCATCCCCTTTAGGCTCGATTGCGGTCTCGAGGTTGTCAGCAGCGACCGCGAATGATCTAGTACGCCGTCGAGTATACGTCTCTCTAGGCCGCCAGCTCGAGCCTCCATCATATGTAGCTCTTCACGCCGGATGTGAAGTGCGGTCTCAAGGGATGATAGATCAGCCTGCATCTTCATTTTCAATGCAGCAAGGTCCTCCTTTTCTCTCAGTAGTCCTTGAACATCGTTGCTAAGATCGTCCTTTTGGACCGAGAGCCTGACGATATCGGCTTCTACAACTGCCTTCTGAGCGGTTCTCTTCTCTAGTGCAATGGCAGCCTCCTCAGACTCTCTTGCCTTTGTATCATGAGTCTCTGTGTTAGCAGCTTGTTGGGTTATGACGAAAGCCTCGAGTTGAGATGCAGTAGCAACCACCTGCTTCCGGATTTGCTCGAGCATGGCAACTTCGGCCACAGATTTACCTGCCTCTGTGGCATGGAATACCAGTTGGTCAAGCTTGGCATGGACTTCGGAATCGTCGTATTTCTCATGGACAGGAGCTTCCCTGATTAGCTCTGGCGATGGAGTTGCAGGAGCGATTGCTGGGAGAGGAATGGCACTAGGTATTGCATTGACGCTGGTCTTGATTTCTTCCGCCGCAACTTGCGCATGTTCGTAATGCTGACCAACGATTCCCAACACATCTTTGACTGCCTTAAGAATCTTAGGATGGTATTCAGAGGCGTGTGCTTGGACGGCCTCCACGGTTGTGAGTGTTTTCGAAACCTCTGCTCTTGTTGCTTGGTGTTCTACTTTTGCATCTGCAGCAAGAAGGTCATCAAGTTTTAAGCTTGCCTCTTCAACACGGCTGAACACTGTTTTCGAGTCCTCGCTCATTCGCTCACACGAGTCTGTGACAGTGGAGCCAAGAGCGTCAACGAGCAATCTAAAGTCCTCAGCAGTAGCTTTAGTTTCCCGCAGAATCTCTGCCTGTTCCGTGTCTTTTTCCTCCGCAACACGCTGTTTCTCTTGTGCCGCGAGCTGGGCATCATCGTATTTTGTCATGAGCTCATCGAAGCGTTCATCGATTTTGGTATTGAGATCACAGATGATGGCATTCTTGTGCTCCACATGTTTGTCCAAGAGAGTGGCATGATTCTGTTCTCCTGCCTCTCGAACGCTCGCAGAGCTGCTGTGGATCGTCTCAATTTCGCGTTTCACGACCTCCATGAGTTCGTTGACGGTAGCAGTAGCGTCCGCAGCTATGATAGTATCTCCCATGGCTTCAAGTGTTTTGGCCAAATCCTCGATACCATGGTTTCCATCCGTTATCTTGGCTTTGAGCTCCTCTCGGAGGTCCTCAAGAATGGTCTTAGTATCCTCGATCCTATCGCCTATTCCGCCATGCTCTATCTTCCGTGCTTCGAAAGCTTGGGCTGTAAGTTCGTGTTGTTCCGTCACCTGTTCGCCGAGTGAAGTTACAAGTCCATTGAGCACTTCCAGCTCGGCTTTGGTCGGTAGAGTCTCAATCTGGGGAAGCTCGAGTTCCGCTATCTGCGTCTTGATATCCATGCAAAGAGTCTCTAGCGCTTCAATATCTTCTTTGGTAACTCTGCTCCCAGTTTCATCTCCCGGCGTTCTTTCCCGAATCTCCTCAAGACTAGCACGCACTTCTTGCAACATAGCCTCAAGGACACCAATGTCTTTCTTGGAAGCTCCATCAGATCCGAAGTCGGCCAGTACATCTCGAGTCTCGTTCAAGATTAACTCAAGAGATTCTATGTGGGAGACTCGGGCTAAACCCTCGAAATCCAGTGGTGCGATGTCGTCGATCTTAGCTTTCGTGTTACGCAACAGAGTTTCGATTGCTTCGGTGTCGTCCTTTGTGACAGGATTCTCAACTTCAGATCGCTCCCGTTGAGCAAAGTCGGCCACAGATGCTTGAACTTCCCTCAACATCGCTTCCAAAGCTTCGAAATGCTCCAGTGACAAAGGGTTTTCGACTGGTTGGTGTGCTGTTGGGGGTGGCGGCATATCGTCCAGTGCTTCCACCTTGATCCTTAGCTGCGTAATCATCATTTCCAAGTTTCCAATGTCATTCCTGCGCAAGCCTTCAACTTCTCCATCAGCCACGATTACCTCGCCATTTTGAACGCTGGAAATTCCTCGCTCGGTCTGAGCTGCATGCAAGCGATCAACGTCGGCCCTTACGTTCATGAGACCTTCCTTGAGTGTCTCCAAGATCTCGTAATTGACGGTCATGTCAACAGGCTTATCAACCATCCGCTCAACGTCAGTACGAAGACCATCAAGTCCATCGTTCAAGGCATCGAGCAGCTCTCCTGTACCAGAGTATAGAGATTCGGGCCTGTCATGCTTCGCTTCGAACTCGGCACGGAGCGACTCATGACCGTCGCGGATGGCCTCAAGCAATTCATCCTTGTCTGCTGATGCACCACCCCGCACTAACGTTGTACCAAGTGTCTCTCGAAGATGTTCGAACTCCTCTTTCATGACCGCCATGGTTTCCTCGTTGGCTTCCGGAGACACATTCGGCGGAAGTTTTAATCCTACCTCTAAGATTCCTTCCCTAATAATCTCAAGGATCTCGTCTCGCTCTGGACCCATCCCTCCCGAGCGGACCATTGACGTCGCTATGGTTTGTCGAAGATGTTCGAACTCCTTCTCCATGGCATCTAGCAGCTCTCCGCTATTGCCTTGGTCCGCAGATCGAGGAGCATTGGATATGCTCCCTTCAAGGTCACCGCGTAGATGCTCCAAACCATTTCTTATCGTCTCAATGATTTCATCTTTCCCGGTCACATCAGCTGCACGGTCGACGTAGGTCTCAATATCCGCTCTGAGAACTTCCAGGCCATCCTTCAGAGCGTCAAGAACCTGTTCAGTATCCCCGCCGTTTGCAACGGAATACTGCTTGAATTCGACCCTCATACCATCAATGAGGTCTTCCATCTTGTCGAGTACCTTTTCTCCTACCCCACCCATCGGCGTATGAGCTCCCTCGAGACCAGCCTTCACTGCCTCGAAAAGGTCATCCCGATTGAACTCGATCTCTTTGGAAGTAGGGGCCTGCGTAGAAAGACCTTCCTTTACAGCATCCAGAACGTCTTCGCGGGTTATCTCTGACTCTCTCAAGGGTCCTACGCTTGACATCGGGAATTCAAACGTCTCGAGACACTCTCTAACGGTGATTAGGATCTCTTCTCGTGTAAGAGAGGCTTCGGTCTCAACGGGAGGAGGCTTAAAATTATGGAGTCCTTCCTTGACTGCGTCGAGAACTTCTTCGTAACTGGCACCACCAAGTTCCTTAGACTGGTCCTGTGGCTGGTATTCTTGCAGACCTTCCTTGAGACACTGGAGAATTTCTTCACGTTCAAGACCGAAGTTCTGCAATTCAATCTCAGGCTTGTAAGCTTCCCATGCTTCGCGAACGGCATCCAAGATCTCCTCTCGTTCAATCCCCGATCCGGGATTTTGCAGTGCTACTTGCTGCTGCGGCGGATATTCGCTCAATGCGTTTTTGACAGCAGTGTAGACTTCCTGGTTATCGACAGACCGTCGTGAGCTCGTGGAAGATGAAGACTGGCGGCGCTTCTCGCGCATCAGGATTTCCATGTGCTCTCTCAGCTCTGCAAGACCTTCCTGGACGATATGCGCAATCTCCTCGCGGCCAGGCCCATGGGCATCGCCTCTGTTCGTCTGACTAGTAGACTCCGCCTGATCAAGTCGTCTAGCGATGTCACGGCCCATTCCCAGTACCTCGCCACGAAGCTCCCGTACGTGTGCTTTGACTTCAGCAGTCATGCCACCGCCCTCCGTAACACTGTCCTTGATTTTCTTCAGAAGTTTCTGCATTTCCTCGTTGATGATAGACTCGCCCGCTCGGGAGCCCGAGAACGCCTGTGCCTTAGCAAGCTGAGGCGTAATATCCCGCTTGGCGACTGGCCGATTTGGAGGAGGATCAAAATTGAGCTCACCCATCTTCGGGGAAGAGGTTCCAGCTCCGTTACCATTGTCCCTCCGAGTGACTAGGGCCCTGCTGCTTGAATTGTCTTTCACGAAGTTCGAAATTTCTTCTAACTTTCTCACCAATAGGGGATCTGAAGTCTTAGACTCAGGGCGGCTCTGCAGCTCATTTAAGGTAGACAGCACTTTCTCCATGCCTTCTTTAGTTCCCATCTCACGGAATATTTTCTCCAAAAGAGCTATGCTAGCGGCTCCATCTACATTGTAGGGAGATGCAGATATCTCTCGGTCAATTGAAGCTGCAAGCGCGCTGTTGGGGCTCGGGATCCTTGGGAGCGAGAAGCTTTTGGGCATGCCGGGGGGAGATATGTAAGGTTTGTTGTCTAGAAAGTGTCCACCAGGTCTTTGGCTGTAATTGCTCGTTACGCGTAAGTTATTGCCTGCTTCTGGCTCAAGCAGGTGCGTGGACAGGTTCTTCACAATGTCTTTGAGACTTAAGCGTATGTCTTCGTCCCTACACTTTGTAGCCTCCTTTAAGCTGATCAAGTCCGTTGCATTGTCCTTGCTCCGTCTGCTGAGCTGTGCCATCTCACGCTGCAGATTTGTAGCGATGCTCGTAAGGCTCAAGATCTGGGTGGAAATGGCGTCAAAGTTGTGAGAGCCACGAATCGTGGGTGTAGAATTGTTTGTAATGTCATGAAGAGGTGTGTCTGTCTCTTTTGGTGTGGGCATATTTTGTAGAGCGAGCATTGTAGAAGACGTAGGGGTATTCTCCCCAAGGATCGCTTTTAGTGGAGGTCGCTTGCTGCTTGGTGTAGGTGTAGCTGTTCCAGGACGAGTAGGGCTCCTCGCAGGGGACTGATTCTCGAAATCAAACCCTGGTGTGCGCGGCAGGCGTTCAGGGGAGCTGCCTGGCGTCCTGCCACGATCCAGAGAGCCTAGCACATCTACATAGCTGTTCCGCACGCTGCCATTGGTGTTCTGGAATGACTGCAATCGCTTATGATGTTGCCCCTTGATCAGGGACTTTTCTGGAGATTTGCTCGGCGACGGATTGACGGTATAGGCACTTTCTCGAGCTTTCGCAGTAAAAGCCTCAGCCGCAGCTGCAATTTTGTTGGAGGTATTCGGCTTTGACGCAGGCGATGATGAGGTAGGATTCAATGGCAACGGAGGAGGAGCACGATCTGGATCAGAGCTATCCCACCTGCGATGTCCAAGCACTGCTGTTAGCTTCTTCATCTATGATGCGATGAAGGCGTCTTGCGTACATGGGAACCGATGCCCGGCCAGAGTCAGAGAACGAAGGCTGATGCTTGAGCACAAGCTCTCTATCGCGGGACTCCTCTCTGTCGGACGACGCCATTGTTGACTACCTATGTCTCAATCAATTCCGGTAGCGAGGAATGTCGCGCGGAAGGAGGCTAAAAGAGCATGGCTCAGTCAACTTTTCATGAGATATTGATGATACGCGACTCACTCTCCACATTCGAAGATACTCGAAACATGCAAGTGAGAAGGAGCAGAACTGAACAATCGCGCCGTGTCATGGACAGATTTGGCTAGCAGGAATATAAGTAAACAATGGCGCGGAAAGCAGGCGCCATCGGCTACAGTAGCCAATCAGAGCTTGCCTCGGTCAGTAGGGCTGGTGAAGCCCACACTGAAATTGACGAACTTGGTCGCCGACATCCAGTAATAGACTTTCACCAACGATAATGAAGTTCCTCAAAGTCGGCCGTGTGGCTATCATTACACGGGGTCGATATGCTGGCAAGAAGGTAGTCACTCCCTTTCCAATCGCACGACTTGTATGAGCGCAGCGGAGCACCTTTAAGAAGCAAACTATGCAGAATTTACAGTGAAATCGAGAAAACATGCTGATCCACCATCGTTACAGGTCGTCATCATCCAACCCCTCGATACTGGCTCTAAAACACACCCCTTTCCACACGCTCTCGTCGCCGGCATCGAGCGCTACCCGTCCCAAATAACTCGACGCATGTCGAAAGCTCGCCAAACCAAGCGCTCAAAGGTCAAACCATTCATCAAGACAATCAACTATACTCATCTAATGCCCACGCGCTACACATTGGAGCTGGAGGGGCTGAAGGGCGTTGTGACGAATGATACATTCAAGGAAGTCAGCCAGAGGGAGGATGCGAAGAAGACGGTGAAGAAGGCTTTGGAAGAGAGATACACTAGTGGGAAGAATAGGTGGTTCTTCACTCCATTGAGTAGGTCAATCTGAGTCCAGATGTGGAGATGGACTACTAACAAAGATGGTAGGATTTTGAGTGGTTCGAAGTGACGAGGCCGCTGCCGTCAAGTGCTCTGGGTGCCAGTCTACAGAATGCTAGACGTCCCTAGAGTAGCTCTTAAGGCAATGTGTCTACAGAGTGAAGCGTATTACAATCAACGAGATCTGGCTTTCTTCCACAACACATATGTCCGTGCTAACTACCATCCACCGAAGATCAAGGTTCCCTAATGCGGATTTGTATTTGTGCTCCCAATATTTTCGACCCAAAAACAGATTGGGCAAGGGTCATTTTTGTTGACCGCACTCACGAGGGCCGTCTTGACCTAGACTTCCGCGGGCGTAGTTGTTTCTGTCCGCTGTTGCCCTCCAACTTCGTCGAGCGATATGTCCATTTCGCTGGACGTCTCTTGATTGATCCTCTCCGCGTTACGTGTCCTGCCTAGATCTTACTCAAATACATGGCCATACACTTCCTACTATTGTACATTGACCAAGAAGGTACTTTCATGGTCGAGAGAAAAAAGGTCCATGAATACATTGCCTCTCGTTCTCGCTAGAGGATATCAACATTGAGTAGGTCCAGGTGCGACCACACCCCATCACATTCTTTTAGTAGTACACGGCCATCAACCGCCCTATGCCAGAAGGATGTCACTGGCTGTTCAACCATGAGCATGTCATGCCTTAAGAATATCCTATGAGCTCAAGTGGTGGCACCATCAGCAGTATTTTCTAAATCGATAGTAAGCTCGATAGCGGTCCCTTCTATCGTCGCAGCCGGATGGACAAGTCTCGCCGTCCTACCAACTGGATATGCCGTAACATTATTGCGATATGAGCCGACCTTATACGCCACTGTGGTTAGCGGCAACTACCCAAATGCCAAAGAGCGTGATCCCAAGTGCGAGTACCAGTGTTGTAGCCGAGAAAGTTAGATGAAGTGAGTGTAGAGAGTCAACATTGAGTAGAAGCCATATTTAATACCCTCTAACGTCCAGCAACATCAGATCACCCAAGAGATCTTGCCGTCGCGATCCCATTGCCTCCGAACACAATACTCCCGTCCACCCGTGGTAGTCTCTATGTAGCGAGTCCAAAGCTACTAGGTATGACTTCCGCCTCAGATCACATCTTTCCATATAAGTACGTGTTAGTATATCGTCTAAGATGTGGCATCACGACGTAGCGAGCATGACCGAAGGTATCGCATGTGGGTCGTCTCCACAATTTCGGGTATGGACCCTGAAATCTTGGCGTAACAGATGATCTGCAGCCGCCAACCCCACAGATTGAAAAAGCAATTGGCCCTTCTGATTGGCTGCGAACAGTAAGAGCCTCCATGGCGCCGTTTGCCCTTTGCAGCATTGGCGGGCTGCACTGTTCGAAGGGCTGGTCGTTCGCTCCCATAGCCCCTTCCATAAGATAGTTGGATTGCGATACCTCACTTTGTACACCTCGCCGTCTTTTCATCAGGGTTTGGTCCTTCCTCCCATCCACACTCTTTCCTCCAGGTAATTCAACAAGCAACATCGTCGTCCACGCCTTCCAGACATCGGTTCCTTTCGGACCTCAGCTAGCCAAGATGCATCCAATCGCTCTCAAAGACTTTGCAGACTCACCAACATTGCTTCTATCCCTCCAGCATCATCCATTGTTTTCAGCTTCATCGTCCGCTCACACGTATCGCTACCAGTCGCTCGTACCCATCATGCCGGCTAGTCCACCCAGCTCAGATCCCAACTGTAAGGCAAAATCACCACTCTCACCCCATACCTCATCGCCACCAAACTCTTCCAGAAAACGCAAAATGAATGAAATATCTTCCATCCAAACCACTCTTGACGAGAATGGCGACATTGATATGGGGCTACCTCCATCACGAACCCCTGCTATTAGTCCTGACTCCGAATTTGGTGGTGCCATCAAGGCCACCAACACAATGACCGGCCAGAAAGCCTCACCACCAAACAGGTCAGGAACATGGTTTGGCGATACGCTCAAAGAAAAGCTCAAGTCAAGAATGGAGGAAACACCTGACGAGGTGGAAGAGGAGAGCCAGAGTGCCAAACGGCCCTGTGCCAGCCGCGGCGAAGGTCATGAACACGCTCACCTTCTTGGTGTGGGATGGACAGGACTGGGGACCGATCCTGACATTTTGGCTGCTATACGGGGTCACGGCCGGTACATTGACAAGCATTATAGACTCACAGATCCAGCAATCGTACTTAAGAACAAGAGCAAGGAGCAGTACGTTGTGAATTGTGGCGAGGGATGCTATCTTTTCAAAGAAGATCTGACAGAAGGAAGGCTGATCAGCCAGGAAATGGAGGTAACCCTAGAAAGGCTTCATAAGCCGGAGATGAAGTTTGATGGCAAGGGTCCCGTGTATGCTACAAGTACATCGGCTGCAAGCTTTTCATGTGGCTACCAGGAAGACGACACAATGGATGTTGACGAGTGAGATGAGGGAATTGATAGCATAAGTTGACGAGTTCCGTTACTTGCCTCTGTTTCAGAAATTGGCCTTCAATCAGGGAGAAGCCCGTGGCTCATATCTGGTTGAATTGAACCTCATTAATAGACGCCTTATGAGTCATCGAGCAGTATGACTTCGGTCATTCAATACCATGACTTCATACATGTTGCGATATTCACACTTTCCAGCAACATTGAATGGGCAAGGGAGATTTGGCTTGTGACGAAATGTAGAAACTCTTGGTGCCGACTTTTTGCCCCACCAGTCCAATCTCCTTCCACCACCAAAGACCAATCATGCCCCTGCATCCAGTTTTCAAGGCTGGTAACACAGCACTAATCACCGGCGCCGCAAGCGGTATTGGTCTGGCCGTTGCTAAGCTCTGTCGCAGATACGGCATGAGACTTGCCCTCGTCGACAGAAACACTGAAGCTCTCACACAAGCCAGCTCATCCTTCAAAGATGGCGCCAACGTCAAGACATATGCTATGGACGTCGTCAAAATCACCGAATGGAGCGATCTACGAGCAAAAGTGGAAATGGATTTCGGCCAAATAGATTTCTTGATGCTCAATGCAGGTATTGGGCTCAACAGTGGATGGCAGGATGTGGAGTACTTTCACAAGGTACAAAGCCCGCATTGCCTATTCAACCCTATCTGTCAGGTTCTAACCTACGCTAGATCATGGACACCAACCTTTTCGGCGTCATAAACGGGATATCCACCTTCCTCCCCAGTCTCCGCAGCCAGACGCATCCTACCTCCATAGTAATCACGGGAAGTAAACAAGGTATCACCAACCCTCCCGGCAATCCTGCCTACAACGCCTCGAAAGCAGCTGTCAAAACCCTTGCCGAGCATCTCTCCTACGACCTGCGCGCAACTCCCACCTCAGTCCATCTACTCGTCCCAGGGTGGACGTTCACGGGCATGACAGGAGGCGGGGGCTCAAAGGAGAAGCCTGAGGGAGCGTGGACGCCTGAGCAGGTTGCTGAGTTTTTGGAAGAGAAGATGGGGGCCGGGGTGTTCTATGCGATCTGTCCGGATAATGACGTTAGTCAGGAGAAGGATCGGAAAAGGATGCTTTGGACTGCGGGGGATATGGTGAACGAACGGCCTCCGTTGAGTAGGTGGAGGGATGGATATAAGGAGGATGCCGAGGAGTGGATGGCTAAGCAGCAGGTTTGAGAAAGGTAAGTAAGAGGATACGTCTTTTTTTCTTTTCAGGGCTTTGAACCTATCACGACTGAATGAGTCTTCCACAAAAAAAGCTCAACGAATGATAAGAACTCAAGGAAGATTATTTACGATATCAGCCCTCGTCCGATGAGCTGTCATCACTACTATCATCCTCCTCCTTGTCCATTGATAGCTCCGGTTTTATCAACTGTCCAAACTGCTCGTCAACCCCACTCCATCCCCTGACCACCCTCTTCACCCCCAACGGCAGCACCCCCATCCAAGCAATCCACGCGGCATACGTCGGCACCTTCACCTCCCCTCCCAATCCTGCATCCAACAAAGCCACAATCCTCACCGCCACCTCCCCAGCCCCAACAACAGGTCCGAAGAACCTTCTCCACCATCCCCTCAACTTGACGTCGCCGAACAGCTGCGTATCCAATTGCCCCGTCGCAACAAGCACCGTCTTAATCTGCGGCGCCACGGCTGCAAGTTCTGCAGTGAGAGAAGCATGATAGGCAAGCAATGCAGCTTTCGACGCCGTGTATGCCGAGAGTTGTGCAGCGCCAAGGTGTGCGAGAACGGAGGATACGGTCACAATCGTGCCACCAGCGCGACGAGAAAGTAGGCCACGGATGAACAAGCGGCTAAGCTGGAAATGACTCAGCGTATTGATCCTAAGCGTAGCCTCCACCTCTTCCATCGTCTGCTGCAGGAAAGGCCGAGCGTTGACCACAGCAGCATTGTTGATCAGAATTGTAGGGGTCCCCAACTCTTCCACAACCCTCTTCCACACCTCCTCCACTTGCGTAGCATTACCCACATCACAACGAAAATACCTCACCCCCTCCCTCTCCTCCCCATCCATCACACACCCCTTCTCCCCCTCACCACCACCACCACCAATCCCAACAGCCACATCCAAAACCCCAACCCCCACCCCCCTCAGCGCAAAGATCTCCGCCAAACAGCCCCCCAACCCCCCCACCCCACCCGTAATCACCACAACCTCATTCCCCCAATGCACTTTTCTCGGAACGCCATAGGCGATGCGTCTGTTTACGATCTCGAGGAGTCGGTAGAGGGAGACGGAGACGGCGAAGGCGCTGGTGAGGAGGAAGGAGGGGGAGGTGTAGGGGGCGGCGAGGGCGCGGAGGCAGAGGGGGAGGAGGAAGGCGAGGAAGGGGTGGAAGAGGGTGGTGGCTAGGACGTGGAGGAGGAGGTCGAGGGTTAGGTGGGTGTGCCAGGGTGGGGTGGAGGGCATGCTTGTGGGTGGGAGGGGGGTGGAAGTTGATGGTTTGGTAACAGGGTACGCTATCTTAACCCTGGATCAGTCCTGATCCCTGCCGCTGTAGCATAGAGCTAGATACGGCCCGCTCCGCCATACGCTAACCGGGTATGTGCTTTTCGATGCCAAGAAAAGTCCATTTTGGATCTTCATGTTGTACTGTAACTTACGGTGTTAAATCCGTGCCCAATGGTTTGACTCCTTCATGGGAAAACTTCCCAGAAGACCTTCACTTCGTCCTTTCAGACTGCTATCCCCTCGCTCATCCTGTTTTCGCATCCTTTCACACACCCACTTTCATCGACATCCACAGGATCTCTTATCTTCGATACCATCTAAGTCCAAATCATTCCATGAATATCACACCACCACCACCACCACCACAACCAAAATGCCACCAACCACACCCCCCCTCGTCAGCTTCTACTCCCCCACCCTCCGCGCCCCCGACCCCAACAACCGCACCCTCGCCCAAATCCTCGCCTGGCCCGACTCCGACCTCGAACACCACCACGACTACATCCAAACCCTCTTCCCCCTCCCCGAACCCTCCCCCTTCAACCCCTACGCGCCCACAATCGACAAACCAACCTTCGACCACTTCCGCTCCGACCCCTCTCTCCGCGCCCAGCTCCGAAAAGCCCTAGTGCGCATGCTCACTTTCTACGGTTTCCAATTCTCACCCGATGGCACGATGAAAATCGTGCCTGGAGTTAATTTTCATCATGCGGCTAAGAATTGGGTTATGCGGTTTAATCATAATCATTTGCGCATCACGCGTATTATTCGCTCGCTGCGGGTGTTGGGGTTGGAGGGGGAAGCGGAGGCGTTGTTTGAGGCGGTGAAGGGGGTGGGGGAGCGGAGTGGGAGGATTGGCGGGAGGAGTTTGGAGTTTTGGGGGAGGGCGGCTGAACGACCGCTTTTTATTGCGCCGGAGGATGAGGAGGATGAGGGGAGGGGGGGAGGATTTCTTTATGAATTTGAGGCGGGGAGGGGAGGGGGTGGGGGTGGTGGCGGGGTGGATGGTGCTGGTGCTGGTGGTGAGGAGGTTGAGGGGCCTAGTGTGAAGTCGAATGGGAAAGGTTAGTCTACCGTGGATATACCATGACAATCAATGATGGGAGCTGTTTGATTGAAGTCATCTTGCAGGGGATTTGCATCTAGTAACATCTTGGGACTTCATTGAAGGAACAGCGCAAAATGCTAACATCAAAACCAACCAAATTATCCTACTCCACCATCCCCCATCATTCTTCCCAAATCCTTTCCCTTTCAATCCACCTCCCCACATACACAACTCCTTACATCCTGCATCCAAAATCACATTGATTAACAAAATCATACTACAATCTCCCCTAAACCGACTTATCCCATATACAGCCTTGAGGCACGCACTTGCCACACACCCCTACTCATCACTCATAAATACAAACAGTGACTGTCAAAGCTTATCCCCCAGAAAGGAAAACTTATCGCTGAGTATTCAATAAAACAAAGGAGATTTTATAGATACGTGAATACGTTTAAATATTACACCAATGACAGCTCATATTGTATACAACATATCAACTGAACCCTACACTCGGCATCAGCTAAACCCATTACCAAGTTCCTACCCCCCTCTAAACCCAATCCCCCACCTCCATCTCCAACCACAAATGCGCAACTCCCCAACCCCAACTCGCCCCCCCACGTATTTTCCCCTGGCAAGAGCAAGATACATGAATCATTCCATTGACGACTCCACACCAACAAGCCGTGAAAACCACATCAAAATCTATCACACATCACACCACTACCTTCACGACTCAACTTCGCCATCCATTAGCACTCCACCATTCCCAGAATATCCTACCTAGTGGTCACATACACGCTCGAAAGTAATCAAGTAAATGCTTCACACCACACGCCCAATCACCACTCCAATACCAAACCTTCGCATCATAAGAATCCGATTGCTGCAATTCCGGCCTCGCGGCAGAAATGCAGTTGAACCACCCAAGCCTCTCCTAGCTCCCTATGACGGGTCCATGTGCAACTGGTTATGACTTTCATACCCATTCGTAGATCTTCTGCGAGGCTTCTAGACGTATTGTGTATCACCAATGAATGAGAGTCCGGTATCGCTCTAGATTTACCAAGAAGAATTAAGTCGCAGTGTAAGCGGACATTACAGATGAGTTAATGTTTTAAGGGAGAATAGCCAGATGAAAACGTGTCCGATGCTTCTTAATAACATTCAACGGGAGTATATCAGTATCTCATATTAGCCATATAAAAACCATGAATATTCACAGGTACTAAAGGGGACCTATTCCTCTAGATTATGGAATGCTATATCCTTAGCCACTCAAACTGGCGTGAACGGGATAATTCGAGCATTCAGTGGCGATACAGCGGCGCACCTGACAGGAGCCTCAAAGTTCTTGATAGTACTCCGTCAAAACAATATATATGAACATCAAATGCGATACCTGTAATCAGATCTTTAAGAAAATAACATCACTAGCTGAATTCTTACGATAATTCCCACAGCACTATGACAATTACGAGTGCAACGTTGTAGCGCAACCGAGCTCATTTGGGAGCGTAAGTAGAGAGATTTGCCGCTTTCAGGTCGTTCAGAGGTGAGGTAGTAGCTCCGACCATTGCACAACCTGGAAACAGCCGGCGGGGAGAAGACGTAGACTTATGATGATCTCAACGATAACGATGAGCCGCGCAGATAGATACAGAAATCCAGGGATAAAGAAGAGAACATTGGTTGGCCACCTTAGCTTATATCGATTCAAATTAGTAAGAGCAGAGGTCGTATATCCATCATACATGATGCTGGCTGCTTCAAGGAAACATCCGATACCCAATATGGTTCCCATGGATATGCAGGTCCATCTCCACAGGAGTTGTTCCAGTACGGTAGGGAATTCGAAGTTCCAGCCGATGAGATGGAGAAGAGAGAAAGCCGAGGTAGGAATTGCAAGGCTAATAATAATAGGAAAGTTGTGAAGTCTTGAATCGCGATCATTTGGAATCCTTGGTAGTGGTCGCTCTTGAACGCCCCAGCATCGCGCCAAGGGCATCTGGCTTGAGGTATAGAGATTCGGCTCGATGAAGTCAAGGGGTGTGTCTCGAAAAGGACTTTTGGCCTTGTCCCTTGCCTGAAGCAGCACCTCCGCAATCGCGACATCAAGCACCAAAGTCGTCGGGGTATCCACATTCAGAGGCTTCCAGAACCAGAAGAACAAGGTAGCACCAGTACACATGATCAGAGCTACTGTAGAAAGCTCCAAAAGCGTCACTGGAAGATGCTGAACCCCACGGGCTATGACTTGAGCTACAAGCCAAATCGCTTGAAAGCTCGCTATTGCTTTAGCAAACATATCAGCTTTGCTCTTGTCCCATATTTCTTCTTTCGTGATCTTTGGTATCGACATGTATCCCTTTTGAACAAGGTAATGCACCTGCTTCGCTGTAATGGGAAATGATACGAAATCCGCTGTCTCGAGCATGAAGCCTCCACTGTCGGCATAAAATGCATGTATCATCGTCCAGCCTTCGTGGTGCGACTGTTGCATGTCTGCGACAGATCTCTTGGCTGAAGCCCACTGCCCACAAGCGAAAAGCATCACAAGTTCCGGCGCAAGGAGGGCGAGCATCAGCCATCGTGCCTTTCGAAACATTAGACAACAGAGACCATCAGTCTTTGCAGGTACGTTAAGGTGCAACATGACCCAGCAACATATTGCCAAGGTCATTACGCAATTCCAGATGATGCCGATAGTGCCACGTTGATTTGGCTGATCAACCCACCCCATTTTTGCAGGATGAAGTCTGCCTGGCTCAATAGGAAATGAGATATTATTGGACGACGCAGACGAAGCGATGGTGTAGCTCATGATCATAAGGGTGGAGTGTCCTCTGATGCACAAGGGTTGAGATGGCTTGGAATTTGGAATACAAGAGGATATAACATACTTTATGAACAAATGCGGAAGGCATGCAATATGAATTCGAGATAGCGCAGACAGAGATGACTGCGGCTGATACCCCATAAAACAAACATAGAAATGCAATGGAGCTCATGAAGGCGGTTTGGGGGCGGCTGGCCAGCGCTAGGCCGAGAAGAGTATGCAGGCGCTAAGGTGAGACAGGATGTCGGCGCCTGCAATTATTCGCTCGTCGCCATTGGCGATTCTGCGTATTTGTGAAGGAAATAGCCACGGCTGCAATATCCCATGTGTCGCAGTTACTCGGCATATTGCATGTTGCCTTAATTTTAGCACTTGAGAAGGCTGCCAGCAGTAGCTTTTACCGCTGTACGGCAATAACAGGTTGGTAGCGCAGCAAGAACAAGGCGGGTTCTCGATGACGGTGTCGTTACTCTTGTCTTCTTCCAATCCTTCAGAATGTATGAGTTTGGCCAGGTTACATCGGTCCTCGAGCCATAGTGCAGTAAGTCGAAGGTTAGGGTAGCGCAAACGGGCAACCTCCACGACCACTCTGGTTGAGTAGCCTTACTCGGTCCTTGTCCATTTCAGGGATGCCTTTGTTTTTCTTGGTTTCTGGTCCCAGTTCTGAGAAGGTCCATCCTTCGGGTGCATATTTATTATCATCGTCCCCTGGGAGCTTCCGACCTACAAGGCGAGTGATCCACGACCTTGGACCCCAGCGTCTGTTCAATGTCGGCTTGATATACCAGGGGAAAGATAAATATTCGACAGAATTGTAGTGCCCATTCGCAGGATCAGGATCTGAAGGAATATATCGCTTTCTTAAGAAATCTGGTCGCGGTAAAGCGCAATAGCGGAGGAATAGCTTTCGGGTACCGAGAACTCCATTGACAGTATTGTGATAAATAGAGGGCGCCTCGGGATACCTATGTAGGGATATAAGCTGAAGTAAAGTCATGTAGAGGTTGCCTTGATCAACCCACATCATGGCTTTTCTTAATCGTTCCCCTAAAAGCACGGACATCATTTTCTTGCAAGGATCCCGAAGTCTAGGTGGCACGTTAATACATAATATTTCAAAGTGAGAGTCAGCCAGCTTTCTGTTTGTTGCGGCAGGCACCATCTGAGTCTCTTCATAAGCCAGGCTCCAAGCCTCTACCTCCTTCAGCCAGCGCAGCCCATGTTCCCAACCATCTTTAGACGAAGGGAGGGTCTCGTATGATATCGACATGGCGTCACCCATACTCTTCCAGTATGTCCCACATGCACATAGCTCTAGATCTGTCAAACTCCGCCACTCGTACTTCTTCACCCATCTTGCCGGCTCAAGAGCGAAGAGACTGAGTGTATATAGCAGATCATTATTTGATATCTTGCCAGCCCTTTGGTAGTGTGAATGGAGGTAATTCATGCGAGCTATAGCTTTTGTTGCTCTCTCAGACGTTGGCGCATTTAGTGCAAATTCGAGCAGAAGAACTCCAGTATCTGCTATCCGCTTAGAGGCCGTTTCCAGATCTGCAAGCTGTCCAGTGGCAACCAAAAGTGAGGAGACGCTCGGTATACCGTACGTCTTGAAGAGAGCAAAGATGATAGAGAACCCGAATATTTTTGGGAATTCCAGCTCCGTAAGGTCTTTCAGAATAGCTTGAGCATCGCTTGTAGTCATTTTTCGGTATGATTCATCACCCTGAGCATAGTGGCAGGTCAGCGTTGGCTTAAATCAGATGGGCACCAAAACGCAGGATTTGGAGATACATACAGCAGTTGCACCGAACCGCTTCTCCAAATTTCTCGCTCTCTGGTGTCGGAAAAAGTAGACGCCGACCAAGTAGACGGACAAGCCAAGGATCAAAAACATCCTAGTTGTCATACAAAAACGCTGTTATCGGCAAGGAGAACAGTGCTATAGCCGAATAGTAAATACTCACATCATATCAGTGATATGTTGTAGTCAATCGTGATTGACCAGATTGGGAACGCGAGCACTGAGTTACCCGCGCGTGAGTTGTCCCGTGCCGTAAATTGGCGTTATTCTACGGCAGGCGATAACGATCACTCATCAAAACATATCGCGCATATACCGCTTTCTTGCGCTTGGAGTCGAACTAAGACTTTGAGGAAATTGGATATTGATACTTTCCACATAGTTTAAAATGGTTGCATTTGCTCTTTGAAGATCTTCGAAAATCTCAAAGGAGCCTCTGCTCTTCGGGTATCATCTTATTCACTGATGATGTTGAATTTTGTTACTTGATTATACATTTGTACTCTCTCGGCATCGTGCTTCTAAATGATAGGGTCTGGCAGAGAGCTACTAGCATCGTCGAAGAAGTATGGGCGCAGATGAAGAAAGGCGTCTAGTCTAGCCTGCGCTATGTCTCCATGCATATGGCCTGATGGTTGCTGCAGCATCATATGGGACCTGCATATCTTGATGATGTGCTCTGTTGCTCGCAAGGTGTCACGAGATTTCAATATATAAAGAGGAGAGCTTCCGATGGACCTGTATGAGAAGTCTGTGTAGACCCTAAACGTCAAGCAATTCCTCATCTGATGTTACGGTTTACATAGATCAGCATTGCTGGTGACTGAAACGACGACTTAATGAAATGTTCCTCCCATGGATTATTGGATTGCTTGCATAGTCACACGAGCAGCTCAACGTTTGATAGAGAGGATCCCAAGGAGTGAAGGATGTTGCAACATGTACTCAACAGCCACTACGAAAAGCGTCTACCATACGAATCAGGGGATTTTACCGTGATAACATAACTATCTCCATTCCATCAGTGCATATCGAAGTCCCTACCGTCTTAAGCCTGCATTTCGTCTATTTCTATATCCAGCCGCACCATAAATTCCTTCACAGCATCACTTCCTCTCGCATGACCTCATCAGTTCCATGTTGCGCAAATCGAAAACTCATTGATAAGAAGGCAGACAGAGCGAGGATTGCATGAAGGGATTTGATCCCGACATACAAGAACGAGGCCGAGAGAGCAGAATGGAACAAGGTAGCTGTCATGATCATCATGAGATAGAGCTTGGTGAGCGTGTATGACAGGGTAAGGATGTGGTTGAGGAGACGGATGAAGTTCGAAAATAGGTGTTGGGTGAACGACATGCGTCGGGTTGCTGCGGTGCTAGTATTGCCTCTGCGGAGAGCGTGTGTTGGTGAAGTGGTTGAGGTGCAAAGATTAGGTGATGTATGAGAATGTATCTTGTGGATGGACTGATTTAGCTCACTTTTCCCGCTGGGAAAAAAGCAGCTTTGCATTATCATAACACAAGATGATTAAGAGAAGTGATTGATATAACGAGTGGGCTTCATGACTATTTAACCCCTCAGATCAAATGTCTCAAGAAACGACTGATACACCGAAGCTTTCTTCATCTGGAACGGAGAGATATATATGAGACCAACTGCATATGAAACGACCGCCCGACTTACGTGCGTGATCGTTCAGGGTTCCGTTACCCGATCCGGCTAGTAGCTCATACCATCAACGGTTGTGTCACTCACTCCAGTATCATCTCACCATCTTGTCGAGACGCTTTGCTTCGCCACAAGCGACTTCATTATGACGAGCTTTCTTGGCTAGTAATGAAATCCTGCCCGCTTTGCTCTATCTGGCTCCTCACACTCGCTGAAAACATAGCATGGAGATAGAAGGTATGATAGCCCTATTTGTTGTGCATGAGACTTTGAGGTGACAACACAAGAAATTTTTCACGACTGCATGACTGGCACACCGCCAAAGGGCCAAGACACGGCTCAAAGAAAGAGAGGAACTTCTTCTATGACAGGGGAGAATGTAGCCGAAGATAACTCGGTTGACCCCTTGCAGCCTAAGTCACAAATGGCCTTTGAGAGTGCTTGTGCTTCATTGAAAGTGGGCTCGGAAAGCTATGACGGCGATATCGACAGTGAGAAAAATTCCGCCATCTACAGACCTGGCGATGCGGAAATGATAAGGTACACAAAGCAGGCCCAACTATGGAGCCTTCTAGGTAAATCACATGGACCGGATGCCGCTTCACGCAACTATGGCGGAGAACAGAAAGGTACGTCAAATCTGGGGATATGTATGCAGGCGAGTCGAACTTTGGCAACTTGCTGAAGGCTCAAAAGAACAGGAATCAGATTCTCGGGTGCCAAACCCAGTTCCCTGTCCAGAAAGCCCTGCAAAGCTGAATCCACTCAATATCCAATTCTACTCGCCACCTGTGCGACCTCATAACGGACAGGAAAGTCCCGTAAGGGTATTACGTCGCCCTGAACCAGACCATCATAGCATATCCCTCACATCTTCTGCCTCCTCTTCGTTTGTGAATCTGAATGAACACGCATGCATAGAGGGTCCAAATCGAAAAGTGTTAAAGAGGCTCACAGACGACCAGCAGGTCACCTTAGCGGATATTCACATAGATGAAGCCAAACATTTCCTTATCGAAGCCAACAGCACAAGAGATGAGCGATCGAACGCTCTTACGCTCATGGCGGATTGGAACACCGTAAAGGCAGACGCCCAGCAGCGCAGAAAACGCTCCCTCAATGCTGGCATAGCCCCTCATAAGCATGGAGGTCTCGCTGAGCCACGCAAGCTCCTCTTTCCGGGAACTGACAGTGCTCCTCAAAAGCAGAAAGGATCTGGTACGAGTATGATTTCGAGAGGGAGAAGGCCGCTCCGCAAGAAACTATCAGGGTTCTTTAAGAAGACACCCGCGCACAACGAGGCCTTTATGACCAGTAAGAGTGCTCTTTCCATCAGAACGCCAATCATCAAGGCGGACAAAAGGCCGAATGCCGCAGAGCTAGACTCGCGTATCGACACGGTCAACATCTTCCATGTCAACGCTGATACCTCAGCGGATGAGGGTACCTCCATAATTTCCGCTTCGTGGTCAGAATCCACTTCAGACTATGATGAAGCCATCAAAAGTGATGATGATGCGCTACAAGTGCCAGCCATGCCAATGCGTTTTGGTAAACCCGAAACTCCAGAGGTAAAAAGAAATTATCGCAATACCCACGTCATTGGAAGTTCGCCTGATCAAGCAGTCATCATCGACAATACGAACTCGTCTATATCACCGATCAAGCGCGACCATCAACAGCCAGCAAAGATCACCGATGCTGCTTCCGCTCGATCTGACCATGGAAACTGCCCTACAACCACCAATGTGGCCAGCAAGTTTTCCGTGTATCCCTTCGGGGCTGACCTTATCCCACAAAACGGTACCCCCTCTACTCCTACTCACAAGCGTCGCCCTAAGGCATCCGACGCCGCCGAAAAGCGCTCCAAATCACAATCGATCTTGAAGTACGGCGAGCGATCCGTCGAAGTCAATGATGATGATGATGTTGTCACTCCTACTCAAAAATCATTCGATGCATCGACATACTCAGGAGATGAGGACTCTGTTCACACCGCGAAAATTGTGCGTATGATATTCCGTAAAGCCACGATGATAGACATTCCAGCTAGGCGTGGAAAGAAATATCCTGCGACCATCAACAAAGATGATCCCCACAACACCGCCCTGTTCTCTAATCCTCCTGATAAAGACATGATTAGGTTAGAAGCGAAGGCAAAGGCGGCGCAGAGAGCTCATATGGCGCCCGTAAAGCTGAAATCTCTGCATGCCCACACCAATTCCAAGAAGGCATGCAAGCCCAAGGAGGAGAGGGCAGACGAGCAGGAGAAAGGAAAAAGGAGCACGCACGAGAAGAGGAGTGGGAGCAATCACGACGTGGAAGGAAAACATAAGGAAAGCGGGGTGAGCAAAGACACAGAAGGAGGGAGCGCCATTGATGGGAATGTCACCGCTCGTGCACGTATAGAAGGATACTAGTGTTGGTCAGTCGTTTCCATTAGTTTTCCTCACCCCAGATTCTAATCAATGTCAAAGATTCGTGTCAAGGCGGCTTGTGTAGGATCGAACACGCTCTTTGCAGGCACGGATACTAATGTTCCTCCTTATTACGAGCTTTGCCCCAATAATGGAGTCTCTTGTGAGACCTGATGGATTGGTACGTTACCATACGTCTTTTGGGTTTCTTTCGGATGTTAAGCATGGGCTAGGACAACATCAGCGGTGCGTGCCGTGGAAAAGATTGATCTCTATTGGCCCGATGCCACTCAATGTTCACTCTTCCGTGGAAACCTTTTCTGTTCGGCTTCTCATCCTGTATTAAATCAGCTGATAGCGTAATTATCATCCAATTGAAGCAGTATAGTCCGAATATCCCAGGTTTATTGTCTCAAATTTGTTCATCATCAGTAGTTCGAGCGGGTGTACAACACTATAGATTTTTGGAAGCAAGCTCACACACATCTGAATGGTGTTCATCGGGTGATGGGTAGTGATAGGTGTCTGTTCCGAGAACATGTTTCATCTTAATCCTATTGCAGCAAGCGCGATGTCTCATCCGCTGCCAAGGTGCCAAGGATCAAGGATTGAACGCGAAAGCTTGGCATACTTAAGTATCCGAGTGTGTATCGCGTCTTGGGTTTGGTACAGTCTGTAGTAGTGAAATGCTATCGACTTACGCCTCTAAAGCAGATCCTGAGAGTCTTGCCCGTTCAGATATTCATTTCAGCCTGTAATACCCAACCGCCAAGATGCAGGCTCCAGTGGTGGTAATGAGTAAACTGCCCAAGCCCTGGTCAATCACGAAGGTATCGCTGGCTAATGCAACTTTCCAGATACACAGTCGGGGGATAGACAAGTCGGACGGAAGGCACAGCTATCCAATATCACAGCAGCAAAGACGTAAGTCTCCGCTATGCTCCTAAAGTCAAATCTCCTAGACGCTGAATAATTGCAGTGTAGCGGACATAATACGGTCATGTCTGGGTCCCAAGGCTATGCTCAAGATGCTGCTCGACCCTATGGGGGGCATCGTGCTTACAAACGACGGCCACGCTATATTACGAGAAATCGAGGTTGCACACCCTGCAGCAAAGAGCATGATAGAATTGAGCCGAACACAGGACGAAGAGGTTGGAGATGGAACTACAACGGTCATAATATTGGGTACACATGCCATGAATTTGTCGGCATTCATGGAAATTGACATGATACAGCTGGCGAAATCCTAGCACAGGCTCTTCCTCAACTCGAGCGGAATATCCATCCAGTGGTCATTATCGCCGCTTTCAAGCGTGCCCTCGCCGATGCCCTCGAAATAGTTGAAGAGATCTCCCGACCCATCAACATTAATGACGACGAAAACATGTATGAGCTGATCTCGTCATCTATCGGCACAAAGTTCGTCGCGCGCTGGTCCGAATTGATGTGCAACCTCGCCCTCAAGGCAGTTCGGATAGTCTCACACGATGTGGGCGGAGGCAAGAAAGAGGTCGACATCAAACGCTACGCAAAGATCGAGAAGATACCCGGGGGAGAAATAGAAGACAGTAAAGTACTTGACGGTGTTATGCTGAACAAAGACATTACCCACCCCAAAATGCGGCGCATTATCAAAAATCCTCGCGTTATCCTCCTCGATTGTCCTCTGGAATACAAGAAAGGCGAATCACAAACGAACATCGAGATCAGTAAAGAAGACGATTGGAACCGCATCCTCCAGATCGAAGAAGAGCAAGTAAAACACATGACCGACGCTATCCTCGCCCTCAAACCAGATCTTGTCATTACCGAAAAAGGCGTCTCAGATCTCGCCCAGCACTTCCTTGTCAAGAACAACGTTACCGCCTTGCGCCGTGTCCGCAAGACTGATAACAATCGTATCGCCCGCGCCACTGGTGCTACTATAGTTAACCGAGTTGACGATCTCCATGAGTCAGATGTAGGCACACAATGCGGGCTCTTCGAAATAGAGAAGATTGGCGACGAATACTTTACCTTCCTCACGAAATGCAAAATCCCCAAAGCATGCACTATACTCTTACGCGGTCCCTCCAAAGACATCCTCAACGAGATCGAGCGGAATCTACAGGATGCTATGTCCGTCGCCCGCAACGTGATTTTTCATCCGCGTCTATCACCAGGTGGAGGTGCCACAGAGATGGCTGTATCAGTACGGCTAGCACAGATGGCGAAGGGGGTTGAAGGTGTGCAGCAATGGCCGTACAAAGCTGTTGCGGAGGCCATGGAGGTCATCCCAAGGACACTGATACAAAATAGCGGAAGCAGTCCAGTAAGGGTACTAACAAAGCTGAGGGCAAAGCATGCCGAGGGAGGATATACTTGGGGCATTGATGGCGACAAGGGCACTCTCGTGGATATGAAGGAACTAGGAGTGTGGGACCCTCTGGCCGTCAAGTTGCAGAGTATTAAGACTGCTATTGAGGTAGGTGCTGTGTTATTCCAAATTCAAAGCACTCTGGAGATATTACTGACGCTTGCACTTCAGTCAGCGTGTCTACTCCTAAGAGTCGACGACATTTGCAGCGCCAAGTCTGCAAAGCAGGCTGGTGGCGCAAGTATGGCTGGCGGAGGAGAAGATTGAAATACCATGTACGATACCTCATCATTGCACGATTGTTACATAAAAGCGGATATCCAGCATAGCATGGCATAGATGTGGCATGATATATTAGGACTATACCACGGCCCATTGACGTGTGATGGTGCTCAATGGATATATGATATCTTGACTAGTCGCGAAGATCAAAACCAGGTCTGTCGATGGAGATTGCCATTCATAGCAATGCTGTCAAGATATACCTTATAGTACCAACTTGTGATCCACGCTACCCCACCAGCTTCATGTAGCTGGTGAGATTTCTGTAATATTTCCCTCCACATAAGACAGCCCTAGACCTCTTTGCTCGAAAATGGTCTTATCGATCTGTCCTAAAGCGGAAGTGACGGCGAGGGCTTCAGATTAGGGCTTCAATACGGCAGCCGGGAGAAGTTTTTGCGCTGTTGATAAGGACTGATGTCGTTTCCATGACTGTCGTTCGTGTTCGATTTGCAACGAGATTAGTGGGAACATAACGAGACCAGACCTTAGCAGTGGAACTTGCACATCATATACCATGGGAAAGCCAAGGGTAAGTCCTTATCACGATAAAAAGAAATGATACCTGACAAGTAGCTAAAGTTGATAATACTGGTTCGCCACGCTCAATCGGAAGGCAATAGTGTGTTTCCGTCTGTTCACCACGTCAAAGCTTATACCCTCAGAAAATAGAGATATTCACCAGACAGTGCCTGATCACCGCGTCAAGCTCACTCCAGATGGCTGGAAGCAGGTGATCCACGTGGGCTCAGAAACTCATAACACTCCACTAACATATCCATTGAAGGCCGAAGAAGCAGGTATAAAACTGCGATCCCTCCTCCGACCAAGCGACACCCTCCATTTCTTCACCTCACCATACCGCCGTACTCGTGAAACAACAGAAGGCATCCTCAATGCACTCACCACCGACAACCCAGAACCCTCTCCTTTCCCCCGCCATAAAATCACGGTCTACGAAGAGCCTCGATTACGAGAACAAGACTTCGGAAACTTCCAACCCGATTCCGCAGAGATGAGCAGAATGTGGCAAGAGCGGGCAGACTACGGTCATTTTTTCTACCGCATACCCAACGGCGAGTCAGCCGCGGATGCATACGATCGAGTATCTGGATTCAACGAGAGCTTATGGCGGATCTTCGGGGAAGATAATTCTGCCAGCGTGTGCGTGCTAGTCACGCACGGGCTTATGACGCGGGTCTTCCTGATGAAATGGTATCATTTCAGCGTTGAATACTTCGAGGACTTGCGCAATGTCGATCATTGCGAATTCGTGGTCATGAGGCTGAACGAGAGTGGGAAATACGATTTACAGAATCATCTGCGAACATGGTCGGAGCTGAAGAGGGAGAGAGCGAACAGTCGGGCTGGGGCAGAGCCAAGCAGTCCGATCCCTACGCGGACGCGGTGGGCCGGATGTCAAAAGGGGGACAGTGGTGATGATTTCGTGAGCAGGCAAAGATTACGAAGGCAAAACACTGGGGATCTCTTCGAGGATGGTGGCATGGAGGCGGATGAGCAGACGAAAGCGGAGCCGGACGTGACAAAGTCATCGAGAGCGGAGGGCGACAACCCCGTGGACGAAAAGAATGCACCCGAAGATGAAGACCAAGGTGATAATCTCCAGACCGAGAGTACCAACATCCAAACCCCCTCTTCCGGCCCAGCGAAACGCGTAATATCTCCTCGCCAACGCGATCTCATACGCGTCGGCCGCGACGGCGGAGGCTCCAGATCCGGCATGGCCACTCCGAGCCGTTCCGACTCCGAAGACTCAGACGCAGATGCCAAACAGCACATGGAATCTTTGCCCGTTAGAAGCAGCTTGGCGATGGCCTTGAGTGGCGAGCTGGATGGTGAAAGGAAGGGCAAGAATAGGATCAGAGCTGATGCGTTGGGGGACCAAAGCGATCCGGAAGATGAGGAGGAGAGTTCGAGAGTTGTTGGGGGAGGGGGGAAGGGTCCTACGAGTGATGCGGCGAAGGGTTTGTGGATGGGGGCTGATTTGCGAAGCTCTGTAGTGGCTAATGTTGAGGATAATGTTTGAGTGTAGTGAAGGTGGCGAGACAGATGGGAGGACTCGATACCCTCGCCCTACTCTTGTAGATCTATGCCGGTATACTTTGCACATTATACCCAACGTTTACTTACACATCACCCCCGTTCCAACCGCTTACACTAACGCCGTCTTCACGCAGGGTCTTGGGGTCGATGTCCCTCTCTGGAATCGCAGATCGACCGAAGGCGATCAGATCAATCATGACCATTTCCCAGCTCCAACCCGGCCGTCAGTACGAATATCAAGTCAACGGTCCGCTCTCCATTCCACGAAGCTATAAAATCTGGCTCCTTCCGTCCCTGTATTATATACAAACCTCTATACCCACCCTCATCACCATCACCATCACCATCCCCTCTCCTCCCATTCCTTCACCACCCTCCCATACCCACCACCCCACAACCCATCCCCATCCCTCCCTCCCATACCTCCCATACCTTCCATACCTGCCCCACAAATCCCTCTCCTCCCATCCACACATCCCCAACCCATCCCACCCATCCCCATCAGTCTCAGCCCTCACCAAAACCCGACGCATGCACCATCCACCATCCACCACCAACCAACCAACCAAGTAAACCAACCAACAACCAATCAACGCATACACGATCCAACCAACCAACCAACCAACCAATCAATCAACCAATCAATCAACCAACCAATCAACCAAATAAACAGACCAACATCCCCAAGAACAATCACCGCCAAACATCAAAGCCATGCACCTACGAAACGAAACGAAACGAAACGAAATAACACCATGTACGGTAATACAGGACGAGTTTGTAGATTTTGCGACGGTCTTCTGTCACTGCGTACGTACGCACGCACGTACGCGCGTATTGTGAGAGCTTCACGGTGTTTTGTATCTTATTGGGGCATTTTTTGGGGTTGGGTGAAGGGGTTATGTGTTTAAGATGGCTGTGCAGGAGGGATTTTGGGGGGGTGAGTGAGTGAGTGGATGGGGTATAGAAGTGCTGTTATTCGGGACAGGTAGTGTGATGTGATGTGATGTGATGTAATGTCATGTAATGATGGTGAGATATATCAAGACTGTGAAGAATTCTCCCCCTTTTGCGTTTAGGTATGGCATCCCTAGTTGGGACTCGTTCTTCGCCATGGCTGCGATATCTACTATCCTCCATCTCCATCTCCATCTCCATCTCCATCTTCATCTCCATCTTCATCTCCATCTTCATCTTCATCATCATGACTCTCCTTGTTTCTCGCGAGAGCTTTGGTACGTAGATCGTTTGGGGCCTTCGTGGGACTTTTTGATAAGTATCATGGTGGGATGGGGCGCCGTGGTTGGGCTTATGCGAGCTGTGTTTCGAGCCCTTCCTCATGGTCGTATACGGATACTCGATAGCTGGCAGATGCGTTGCCTGTTGTTATTGGTATGGCGCTGTGGGTGTCTGCGAGCGTAGAACTTGTCGTCACCATCGCTGCGGCGCGGAAAGCAGTGCGCGAGGACGGGCGGCTGTCGTATCGTTGATGGGATATGCTTCTGCATATGGTTGCGAAGGTGAGACAAATTGGAAGGCGGTTTTGGTAAGTCGAAGGCATGATGTTGTGGTCTAGTATCAGACCGCTGACGAGACGTCGGTAATGTGCACGTTCGTCGAACAGCTTGCATTCGGGCTAGCCTTTTCCGACTTCGAAGCTTCGGAGCTGCGCCCGTCATCTCCGCTGTTGATCGAGCTGCCAGCACTTATACACTCCTTTACAGAGTCCGACACGATCAGTGACCGTAGCCGGTACGGACTAGCCTTCCTGCCCGCATTTTTCCCGTCCCGTTTCTTGAGCAAGGCTGCGAAGCTGGGCAGACAGGAGACGATGACCGCGATGGCGGATTCGAGGTTCGTCCACAGAGTGGTGGAGCCGACATCGCCGCCTTTGGTGAGTGTTTCGACGGTGCGCAGGATGTCGAAGGCGATGGTGATGATGGCGCAGCAGAAGACGCCGGCGAGGCCGAGTTTTGCAGTGGTGCGCATTTGGAGGGTCTTGAGCATGGCTAGGGGTAATGCCATGACTGTTGGGGTTCATCAGCACCAAGGATAAGCGGGATCTAAAAGCCGTGTAAGACTTTAGCGGACCGACAGTACTCACTTGCGAGGTCTGAAAACACGTTGAGAACGCAGCTGTAGGCCACGAAAATATTCTGCCGTCGCAACGCGGAAGGTGATTCGCAGTGATCTTGGCTGATCAGTTGCGGTAAACGTCTACATCTATGGAGGCAACGTACCGATATGACCCAGGGCTGATGGGCTACCACATTCGGTAAGTATGCCAACGATCAATGGCCAGAACGTCAAGAACACAATTGCCATGACAATCCACCATGCTTTCATGAACCTTTCGGAAATCTGGAAGAGTCGACGGTAGAGCAGCATGAAAGAAATCTTGACAGCATAGAAGCAACACCAAGAAATAAAAACTCCGGCAATATCAAGACGAAGATAGAATGATAGGTCTTTCTGCGTCAGGTTGGCCGGATGGTAAATCACCGTTGTTGCGCCGGACACAATGGCTATTTGTGCGAGGAGCAGCAGAAGAGCGAGCAGATGGACTGCATCGTCCCATGAGAGTTTTTTGATGATGGTGCATCGGATCCAAAAGCGACCTCCTGTCAGGATGAATGCTAAACCGGCGAAGGCCCATGATACACCCTGCAGGATGGTCAGCAAGTGATGCTCGGTAAGGGAAGAAGGGCGCGACTAGTGTTACGCACGGTGAGAACTTCGAAGGATATGACAGCCATGTTTTATGACGGTCAGAGATGAGGCTAAGATGTGGGCGTATGAGCATATATTAGTAATCGACTAAGCTACAGGGAAGGACAGGTGATAAAGGGGATACAGTTGGACATTTATATTGGATCGAGATGGGTTACGAGATATCATGAGAGGAAATCCTACAATCTTCAATGTGAGCAATTTCCAAGCAGCAACATCGAGAAGTTGAATGGCGAGTCACAACACCATCAATGAGGAAGGCTCAGCTAGGGCCGAAACCTCAGCTGCTACACTTGACTTTGGTAGCATGACTGCAGTAGCGACCAATTCAAGCGAGAAGACCACTCAAATTTGAGAAGTAAGGGAAACTCTGAACTTCGCCCTCCAACGGCCACTAAAAGTCCCGAGGCTAGGAGCGGTGAGATGACAGTTCAGCTGCATGTCATCAATGGGACCCTCATATAAGGCTGTTAGGGGTGTAGGTAAGCCGATGGATTGCGGCTGTGTGGCTGTCGCGATATCAGCATGTAACAATGGCATACCTGAACCGGGTAAGGTGGTATTGTGAGTTGCTTAGATCAAAGGCTAGATCATAATAGGCTAGCCGGATAGGCTACCATTGGATACCTTAGTGTAAGCACTAATCATGCATAGAAGATGACACCTTCAAGCCTTGCATATGTTGCCGATTGTTGATGCGAAACAGACCCTGTCAGGCGTGGAAGATGGGGGCGCCGTGGGAAAGGAGCGAGGCCATTGGAAGAAGCCGGCAAAGGTGGGATGCGCATATGCATGTTTACTGCTCGAGGAGTGGCTCCATCATCAACATCGGGCTTCTTGGAGCGTCTTGCACCGGTAGGCTCGTCGTAGTTTTGCCAGACATGGCCTTGCTTCATACAAAGCCATCCATGTCATTGCTGGTCTGTTTTCAGATTTGCTGATGATGAGGGTTGATTCAGTTGTACCACTTTCATAAGTCCGAAGGAGTGACACCTTCATTTGCTTCTGCTGAAGCGGACATATATTATCCTCCGAGCAATCTCACGATCTGCGAAGCCATGGCTCTATGGACTGGCCAAGTCGTATGGAGCGAGTCACGCCACAGAAATTCCCTCATCGGCGCCCCGCAGCTGGGATCGGAAAATCCCTTCTTCTTGGTCCCGCCAATATACTTGAGGCAGTGTTTGGTGGTGTTTCTGTACAGCGCGGTTTCCGGGAAAGATTGCGGTTTGTCAATGACTGTGTTGAAGAAGCTGTGGGTGTCGAATTGGAAGACGTTCGTGTCGGGATAGGTAGCACTGAAATTGGAGGCCTTCTCGACGAAACGCGCATTGAAATACTCTGCTGCAGGTCCTTGAGCAGGTATCCCGTAAGGTGTTCGGTCTATAGGGGGTGCATTCATGAATAAGAAGTTGCGGGCTCCAGAATGGTAAAGCTTGAGCATCTGTATTAGTCAAATGCTTGGAAACTGCGAATGGAAATGCTTACTTCTTCTATGAGAGAGGCGTAAGTGATGAACTCTTGGTCAAACAGCCATGGGATCTCTTGCTTGTCATACTGTTCCAGTCCAAGAAGAACGTCATTCATCCCGAAAAAAACCGCAAAAAGGCTTGTGGGAGCATCCCATTTCGCACGCTCTGCGTCCGCATGGATTGGAAGAAAGCCTTCTCGGAACTGGTGTACAAAATCAGAGCCATGGGGGATGAGCGTGCGATCGACGGTAGCCCCAACACGGGCGAAGTTGTACGTCTCTATCACGCTCCGGTTGTACTCAATTGTAATATATACAGGCCAATTGACTTGATCAGAAGCCGTCCCGAGCGGATACGGTGGATTGCCAAGCGGAAATTCCGAGCAGGGTTGTGGACCTTTATACTCGAAACCTGTGTCTGAGTACGAATCTCCACTGACATTTGTTAGTACTAGAGCCTTGGCAACGAGTAATAAGGTGACTTGCAAGATAAAAATTCTAGTAACGTTGGCCCAGCCAACCCAGTGTCCTCGATGCTTTTGGTTCGCGTGTAAAGAGAAGCGTGGGTAGGATTCAGAAGACAGAAGGAAAATGGACACAAGCAAGATGAACGTTCCAAAAGCAATGCTATATTTCAGGCGTGAGGCGAGTGAAGGATAGTGGGCCATCGCGTCGCGTCAAATCAAGGATCGACAAGCACAAATCAGAAGGTCGGTCGACGTTCAGGACCACGTGGCGTGATGGATGAAATACGCAGCCATGAGCTCTGTGCTCGCGATGACCTGAAACCGAATCATGAATAGGCAATTCTAAGGTTCAGAGTTGGATGGACCATAGAAAATCCTTGTCCCTTCCAGACCAGTCCATGCAAGGAGCGATAAGGTGATCCTCGGTCGCCCAATCTAGAGACCACATACGGTATCTTGTACATCCATCGTGCCATCCCAATGCGCTTGACAGCGCGGAGTGGGCCATTGGACATCGATATTTTCCGTGTGTAACCATAGAGAACGCCAAAGGATGCCGTGCCTGCTGAACGATATCAGGACATTGCCAACGACACGACAAGACACCTGCCTCCTGCATGAACACAGGTCTACTCCGTACTATTCGGCCAATCTCCGATCGAACCCATTAGCCTCTTCGAGGTAGTCAAGATCTATGAGCCTTACTTAGACCGGCAGTCAGCCAGTCAACAAGCACGGAACAGCAAAGTAGGTCAAAGTATAATCGCTTAGCGGTTGCGAGCATGGCCAAAAGCAGGCAGACCTCCCTCGAGTCCGCGTACTTGTGCAAGCCACAGCCCACAAGTAGTAGTAAGCTTGAAGTACCTAGCGGCGGGAGAACCCACGAATCACTTTATCGAGATCTACGCGCTCTTGGCGAAGGGCCGCTAGAATCTAGCCTCGGTACGTATACTAAGGTAAAGTACGCATACACACCACCCATGTAAGTAGACTGTGATGAATCTGTGATGTAAAAATTACAGGAGTGGAGACACATAGTATGTTGATTGGCACGTGTACCTACGTAAATACACCAAGCTACAAATCATATACCCCTCACCCAACGCTGTGCATCCTCTTACTGCCACTTGACAATAACAAGAGACTGGGCCCAATCTACCTTGCGAGAACCCTTCCGACATGAGTATTGAGCTTCGTTAGATCTCGTAATTCTTACCATGTCACTTGCATAGCTAATTTCTTCGAAAAGTGGAATAATCGATCCAAAGGCTGGGAGGGGAGTTTCGCGGGGGACAGGGTCGAGGTAGTATATAGTATACATGCCAGCGACTTTGTCCATGGACATCTTCGAACAGCATCCACAGCGTCAATGGAGACGGCCTTCCTTTGGTCCTCCGCTAGCCAGCTACCCTCTTTTCCTGACAGCTGACGGCTCGCACCGCACTCGAAAATGTGTTTACATTTACCTAGTTTCATATGAATCAATTCCATGACACCACCACAATCGATCATCATGATCATAAGACATAGCTTTCGACGTAATAAGACATGGCTCCACGCTCAAACACCCGTCGTAATGCTAATGATCCCATCCCATTCCATACTGTCGTTTCTCGCATCATATTTCATCACTAGACTTATCCCAATCCCGTTCCTCGATAAAGCTCCCATTGCCGTTGCCGCTGATATCCAGCTTCGCCAGGAATTCAGGAGGTACAGTGGGTATATACTTCCGTTCCCTCTCCCGATTCACGCCACCGTAGCCTGCACCGTAGCTCAGTCGCATGTCGACCGTTGTTGGTAGCGAAAATTGCAGCATATGCGCCGGATCCATCAATAGTCGCTCCGATGGCGGTTCTTCGTCTTCCGGCTGCATGGCTCCGTCAAGATCGTCTGCTGCTGACGTGGATAGTGCGTGGCCACCCGCCCTGTCAAGGCTTGGTGCTCCATTGTGTTGGGAGATCGGATTCGAATGCCGTTTCGCTGCATCGTTGCGGTTTCGTCGCATTTGCTCCCACTTCTTCTGCGACTCTGTCTGCAGGCCCAGTAATCGCTTGCGGGCCACCTTGGGGAGCGTTTTCTCTTCTTTCTCGTATCGATAGTGGCTGGTAGAATGAAGTAGTTGATGAGGTGTGAGTCGAGTAAGTTGTTTCAGAGTATTTTCGAGGGAGTCTTGAGTGTTGATTGAGTAGTCAAGGCTGGAGAAGCACTGTAGCCATTGGAGTAGCTGAATTACAGGGGTCAGATGCTTCCGTGCTGCATCCACTGTGTTCTCTCCAGAGGTTGAAAGTGAGCCGTGCTCATAATGTTCTGGAGAGCGATTATTGGTACGAGCCCAGTCTTCTAGAACAGAAATATTCATCCGGATTTGCATCGCTTTCGTCCTTGCGAGGTACACTTTGTTTGACAAAATGTGGTTGAATAGTTCAGCACCTATCCAGTAAAAGAGTTGGCCGAGGGTTTGAGACGTGATAACCGAGTGGATATCATAAAGGTCGAGAACAAAGAGGGTTGAGGATAGCAGAGACGTGACATTCCGTGGGGACAACTGTACTCTTTTGTTGGGAGGCGGAGGCTTGTAGCTGACAGGTTCCGGTTGCACCTTGTTCTTGGATTTGAACAGGTTCCACTCGCCTGCAAACTCCAGATGGTCGAAGGGGATCGTCTCATGGTCTAGGATGGAGCCCTTCAATACCTTGTCCATCCTCCTCTCCGCGTCTCTTATGATAAGGATAAAGATTTCATTGATGAGCTCCACTAAGTGAACCTGGAATTCAATGGTCGCCCCAACAAGACCGGCATCCTTCTTTAGGTAATGCAGAAGCAAAGTGGCATTGGATATCCAGAAGGCTAAGACCGTCATATCCCATTGATGTCGCTCAACCTTGGTATTGATCTTGTCCATCGCCGATAGGAGTAGGGTGGCTAGTAAATCTCCGCTCGCATGGTAGTGTGCATATCTTGCAGCCAGAAAAAGCACGTTGGCGGGTACGGGCTTTTGTGATGCAGACCGTTGTGGAGTCATAGAGGTAATGATAATGTCCAAGATGCGCCCCAATTCACTTTCTTGGAAGACAAACATCTGGTCGTTCAGGCACTTGTCCCAAACGAAGTCCTGCTGTTCTTCCGACTCCTCAGGCGACTCAGGCCTCTCGTCCATACCTAGGCTTGAGAGATCGACCTCGAGGTTCATCGAGCTTTCCATCATCATACGTCTCTTCATTTCGCTCTCTTCCATCTCTTGTTCGAACCGGTCTTGGGTAAATCCATTGTCATAAAAGTCGTCATCAACACCAGCATCGCCGATATGATACCCATTCTGATGGAGGAAGTCGGAGATCTCGCTATTCGGAGCAGCAAAGTCGAAAGCTGTCCGGCCAGAGGAAGACTTCACCGTAGGCGAAGCTCCATTGTCCAACAGTATCTTTGCAATATCCTTATGGCGATTTGTCATCGCCCACATCAGAGGAGTCCATTGGTTTTTATCTTGCCGATCTACCTCCGCGCCAGCTTCCAGTAATGCTGAAACCACGTCTAGATGGCCGAAGCAGCTAGCATAGATTATAGGTGCGGTCCCCTCTTCATCCGGCCCATTCAGATCCACATATTTGCGCGCAGGACCATGTAGTAATCTGCCTACTTGCTCCATATCTCCATTGCTCGCAGCGTTGTGTAATGATCTCTGCAGTAGAGCCTTCTTCTCTGCATCTGACTTCTTATTGTCGGCCGCAACGGCTTGCTCATCCTCCACAGCCGATCCATCCTCCTTGTGCGCCGCCTGGGCAGCAAGCATCTCCACGAGTCTAGAATCATTGTCTTCGAGTTGCCGGGCAGAGATCTCGTCATCCTCCTCATCGATTAGCGATAGATTGAAAGCAATCGGCTGCGCAGGTATTGGACTTGATAAGAATTGCGATTGACCTACCCCATCGTCAATGACAATCTCTATGGAATTATATACAACAAGGAGAGTCTCAAAGTTCCGCACCTTGCCATGCGTCGTACATTTCGGTCTCTGCTCCATAATGGCGGACCGGTTGCCTGTCGTCTAGGGATTTGGGCAGGTCGCTGGGGAGAGCTCGCGGTCGAAGTTGTTCTTCCTGCGCATCCTCGAACCCACCCTCGTCATCCGAATGTAGAATCCCAATGTCCATGATTAAAACCGTAATTTAGCGTCATCCAAAGCTGGGGGAGCATATTAGACTATCAGCCGCCATTGGCTTTTAGTAAAACAGTCTAGCTCTGGAAGACATCCCTTGATCAAAGTGAGAGCAAAGAGGAAAGCTTTCGATCCTTTCCTTCGGACCAGCTCTGCGAGACTTGGCCAAATGGCATGCCGAGACTGTTCCTGAACCAGGACAGCTTCGTACTTTCTCCAACCGAAATCTCATGCAGGACACTACTGTGCACAATTAGTGTATCAATTTATGTTATCAGCCCTATTCTATTCTGTTTCATGCGCTGGAGACGATCTAAGCCGATGTACCAGCCGTTAAGCCTCATCAGGTTAGCCGTCAATAGGCTGCCATGGGCTAGCACAAGCGTCATGATGGTGCCAATCTTTGATCTTGTTTCCGACGTTCTTGTCTCCTACAGCAAGCTGCCTATCCATCCTACTCGGGCATTGCCATTGTATTGATTGCTAGTAGTCTATTCCCAACTCTCTATCACTACAGATGAGCTGTTTCGTCCAATCTGACGGACTGTTCCCCTCCTTTGCTGTCGATAGTACAGCAATCCAGTTAGGAAAATAGAGCTATGACTACTTCAAACAATCGCGAAGATGCTCCTCTCCTTGCTGACGATGCTCCAAATGACGTCGAGTCAGATGGTGGAGATGCTACCAATGGAGAAGCTTCCAAGCAGGAGGGAGCTTGGTTTCAAAAAGCCTGGCATTGGGCTCTGAATAATCTCATGATGATTGCTCTTGGCCTGTTGCTATTGGGTGGTATTGTCGCTCTGATTGTTTACTTTGCAGGTACGCTTCTTGCTATACCGTCCTATTGCTTGATCTCATATGTTTCATAGTCATGTCCAAAGGCACGTCTTCGCCAGATCCATCGCACCCACCAAAGTCAACAGCAACAGCAACAGCGACGCCAGCGCCAACGGCAAAGCCAGAGCCGTCTCCAAAAGTTCCGGCGATCTGTCTGACGCCAGAATGCGTTCTCGCTGCGTCCGAAATCCTTGAGAATATGTCACCAAGGTACCACGACATCGATCCTTGTACGAATTTCGACCAATTCGTTTGCGAAGGTTGGGCGGAGAAACACGACCTCCGAGCAGACCGTATGTGCCTTCTAGCCCACTACTTCCTGTACTACACTAAGTGTCGAGTTTTGAGACATGATTTGGGAGTTAGCACGCCCCAAATCTGTCCCAGGACTCAAGAGATCTAATCGAATAGGCAATCGCTGACTGTGGAGAACAACATTAGAGGGTAGCTCGTTCACGGGCACGATTATGGCTGAAAATTCCCAGCAGATTCTGCGTCATCTGTTGGAATCGCCTTATCCAATCGAGAATCAACGGGTGGAAGCCCACTCTTTGGCCAAGCACGAGATCTTCGACAAGCTACATGATGGCTATGAGTCTTGCATGGACGAGGCTAAGATCAGAGAACTGGGGTCTGCTCCATTGATTGGCGTTCTTCGCAAAATCGAGGAACTGTTCCCAGCTTCACGACCGAAGCACGATTCCCAATCATTCCCGATCCTCAATAGCGAAGGCCAAAAAGGCCTTTCGTTCCAAGGCGACAATCGACTGTCGAAGACGATGGCCTATTTGAATAGCATTGGAGTTAGTGCATTGGTAGATCTACTCGTTGGGGTTTGTCTTCCACAATCTGGGCTGCTTTCTATCTGTGGTCCGCTGATTGGGTACAGGCCGATGATAAAGACCCTGACTCGGTCATAGTAATGCTAGCGGCGCCTCGTCAGCCTGGCCTCCCCTCTAAAGAGTACTATAAAGATGTTCATACAGTCGTGCAGTATGGTAAGGTGATCGATCAAGTGTTAGAAGCTCTGTTCTTACAAGCTGGACCACCGTCCAGTGGGACTCAGTCTTTGCGGGACCGTTTCTCGGCCAATAGCGCCGACCTGGTGGAGGGTATTGTATTGCTCGAGTCGAAGCTAGCCAAGGCGACACCAGACGCAGAGGACGCAAACGATGCCACAAAGTACTATAATCCGCGCTCTTTGCACGAAATAAGAGCCTTGCTTCCTCAGATTTCAGTGCTTTATGTAATCGAAAGGCTTGCGCCAACAGGCTACAGTCCGGAAAAGCTGATCGTTGGCTCGCCGTCTTACCTGAAAAGGTTATCTTCGGTCCTGCAGGAGACAGACGTAGAAATATTGCAAGCATATTTCGTCTGGAAGTCCGTACAGACTTATGCCTATAAGATTGAGGATGGTGCTCTGGAGCCATTGAAGAGGTTCAATAACGAGCTACAAGGGAAAGACCCTAAGTCTACCGAAGAAAGATGGAGAACCTGCATCAAATTTACCGATGGTGGGTTAGGCTGGATTCTCAGCAAATTCTTCGTAGAGAAAGCCTTTTCTCAAGAGGCTAAGGAGTTCGGTGATCGGATCGTTTCGGACATCAAGGTGCAGTTTATTAACAAATTGGATGATGCGGATTGGATGACCAGGGATGTAAAGGATCTTGGCATCGAGAAAGTCCACAACGTAAGTTGAATTTCTTGGTCTTCTTCTCTTGCCACCACCAGCGCAATGCAATTCTCAGCTTTTGGGCATGTACCTCCTTTGTTAATGACGTATGGCTCAAACCTACTCTATCAATTGGAACGCTGATGGGAGAGTATCTAGATTGTCCAAAAGATCGGGTATCCAACGAAGAGTCCAGACATTCGTGATTCTTCTGATCTACAGCATTATTATGAATCTCTCAACATCTCAGGCACAGCATACTTTGACAACGCTCTCTCCATCGCGATGTTTGACACCAAGCACGAGTGGTCTGCCCTTGGAAAGCCCACCAACCGCGACGAGTGGGGCATGACAGCTGATACCGTTAATGCGTACTACAATCCTGCAGGGAACGAAATAGTCTTCCCTGCAGGAATCATGCAGGCTCCCGTTTTCTACGATCCAAGCATACCCCAGTATCTGAGCTACGGAGCATTTGGATCCGTCAGCGGTCATGAACTTTCCCACGCATTCGACTCCACAGGCAGGCACTACGATGAAACGGGAAACTTCACCGACTGGTGGGACAACAAGACGATTGAAGCCTTCGTCGACAAGGCTTCCTGTTTCGTAAACCAATACGAAAACTTCACCGTACCGAACCCGACCGGGACCCCACTCCACGTCAACGGCAAATTGACGCTTGGGGAAAACATTGCCGATGCGGGAGGCTTGAATGCCGCGTTCGCAGCATGGAAAGAGATGGATGTGGATGAGCCGGAAGAGCTGCTGCCGGGCTTACAGCATTTTTCCAAGGAGCAGATGTTTTTCATCTCGTATTCCAATTGGTGGTGTGGCAAGACGAGGCCGGAAACGGCTGTCAATCTGGTCTATCGGGATCCCCATTCTCCAACCTGGGCGAGGATCTTGGTCAGTTTTATTATTCGTCTTTGTCTTGATGAGGGTGGTGCTAATGGTATTGGTTGTGTAGGGTACGATGGCGAATTCGAGAGACTTCAAGGAAGCTTTCGATTGTCCTGTCAAGGAACCTACTTGTGAACTTTGGTGATGTATCCTCCTTCCGTGTAGGCTACTGTGTGCATTTTCTGGGTTGGATCGGATTGTGTACTATTTCTTATGTTGTACTTTCCTTTCCAGGCGATGAATGTAAGCTGGTATGTATGTAAGTGTGTAGAGGCATGAGGGGAGGTTTTCGACCCAATTGGGCAACTACATAGCAACGTACACTGAAGCTGAGGCACATTTGATAAGTATATATACAGAAGAGATATGTTGTATTGCGGATTTTTTGGAACATTCTCTCTGACTTGATTATGCCAGCGAAATGCGCGCGAAAGAATATGTACATTTACTCGAGTATTGGTTTACAACATCGGCATTTCACAGGCCTACACTTACGCACTCACTCACTCTAAACGAAGATGCAGACTTTGTGGAAAAGAATACCCTACGACAGATACCAAACCGCCCCTACCTTGTTGATGCTCTACCTCTAAATCACAAGTCGTCAAGACAGAACACGAAATTTAGTCCCGAAACCCCTCAACTAATATACATGACAACCACGCATCCTCGCAGGAAAACATCATACCTGTGACCAATCCCCAATTTCTAAGAGGAAATCACCCCTATTACTACGACAATGATGATGATGATGATGGTAGATAATTAATGGATGGATCCGTGCGGGTTGGGTATAGATTGAGCATACGGCTTTTGGGGGTTAGGTGGTGTTGAAGGTGTGGGATGGGAGGGGATGATGGGGTGGGATGAGATGGGTTGAGATGAGTGGGTTGAGTAGGTAGGATAAGATGATAGGGAGGGTGGATAGGAAAGATGGATTGGGTTGAGTGAGCTGAGTGGGCTGAATGGGTTGAGGTTGGTCGTAAATGGGATCTGAAGCCTTCCGTCCATCGTACCCCTTTGTGCAGGAACTTTAGGAGGAAGGGGTGTTTGTATAGCTAATGCCAATAAGTTGAGTTACTTGAAGGGGGTCTTGTACTAGTTCTATGAGGTATAAACTCGGATCTGGGTTCAGAGTGGTCCATTTTCCACGTCTTTGCGAGATGCTGTTGCTTCAAGTCGCGAATAGTGCATGGAGTGTGCGATGTTCCTTTTCATTTGATATTGATGATCTTTAGTAGTCTGCTTTTGTTCGTAGCGATTTTCTCGTCCGTCAATGCTGGATGTGGCACCTCTGGTCCACCGAGCGAGGTTTAATCGAGGACGCTTTGTCCGTGATACGCACTTGAGTCATAGCGGCTGTGGTGGGTACAGATTATGATCTAGCTCAGCTTATCAAGAGCATAATGTGACCTGCTCTTACCACGCACTTCGAGATATTAGCATCGGAAGAGCAGAGCGAGATCGACGGTGGTGTTGAGGAATTCGATCGGTGGTCAAGATATCGAGCTGTTACGATATCCTAGACTATCGCACTGTGTTGTGGCTGATCTTGGGTTGCATAATCGGGTCAATGTAATCATGGATCAATCACTATGCGCATGTATGTACGGGTAAGGGTAAGTCCTCGATGGCAATTGTCCATAGATTGCCATCGACAAGAAGGATGTGGCGTCGCTTCGAGGGTCTCGACGCGACTCAATGGCGGTGCAAAACTGCACTCCTTATAGCCGCAGATGTACTACCGGGCCACCTATTAACCCAAGGCTCGGGAAAGATCGCAGGATTGCCGGATATATGTTGTATGCAACATGGGTGAACATTCTGTCGGAATGTCGCGTGCAGTCCTGTAATGTATCTGATGTTTCTCTTCTCATCATCCAGCAATGCTTTTCCAATCTGAATTACTCAGTATCTTTGTGGTATTGAGCACCTGGGTTAACTGCAGTGTGCTCAGATCCAATACTGCAGCAGCAGACAAGACGAAGTCAATCGGACTCTTAGTCCAGACTAGCCAGAATGCTACCTTCGGTGACGGAAGAACCAGTCTGGCTGGACCGGCCACGCTCGATGGAGATTGGCTTGAGGCAGCATATATGAGGACAATCCCGATGCACCCACTGAGCACACTATCACTGAACACGACCACAGCAGGCCCACCCAAATACCGTTGTGACGGGAAAGCCTTTGGGCGCAACCTGAACCTCCAAAGCTGTTTGAGGGCGATAAGTCTAATGACGCCCATGCATGTACCACGAACATATGGTGATCGAGGACGAGGTGCCTATGATGTCAATCTGCCCTTCAGGATTTTGAGCAGTGAGCCCCCATGGTAAGATGATCACTCGATGGCAAAATTGACCCGTGACAGACGACGGACTCTGTGCCATTGACATCAGTCACAAAAAGGAACTTGACTTCGATACCATAATACCCGATGACCTGAAATTGAGCGTACGTGCACTCATCGATATATGCGTTCGGGGCAGCCCCAACGAGGGCGGCGTTGTAACAAATCTCGGGCAAAATGGCGGTCTCGCTGTTCGTGTTACGTCTTATCGTCCGAAAGTGCAATGTGGGGACCGTGGAAGTGCACCACCGTCCATGAATTGCCGCGAGTTGCTTGACCGATTGCCCACCACCGGCGTGCAAGAACGTTTTGGCCCCATCGGTGATCCATCAGCTCAAGTTGTTATCCCAAAGTATTTCACGGATGATGATGAGCGCTGTGGCTTAACCGTGGCTACGATCGATAGCACGGATGTCACCGATTGGTATAAGGTGTGGGCCGCGACGATTGCTGTCCAGGTTATGTGCGTTGAGGCAAGGAAGGCAGGTGGTGTAGGATATGCTCTAGGTAAGCCCTTCCCTAGCGGTGTATACTCTGCACATTGGCCGCCTGTGGGCCTCGAGCCTAACGTCTGTGATGCTAACTTTGCCTTGAATATCCAGGGAAAGACAGCAAGCTCTTCGTTTCAATTGAAGATCTAAGACCTGATACACCAGCTGTAAGGCTCACGTCTGCGAACATTAGCGCTCTTGCGGCGTCTTCTTAGTAGCTTTCTTGTCTTAGTCAAGTTCAATTGGAGTACGGGGCGCAGCTACTGCGTAGCTTTACAGCATGATGCACGAATCAGACCCGTCATTTCGGCGTGACTATGATAAAGCAATATGTCTGAACACAGCTTCTGACAGATCCCTTATGCTCTGATGGTTTGGGGGCGATTGTTGGCATGTCTTGGCTGACAGCCAAGCTAAGAACGGCTAAATGCAGGTACTCGCCTTGCCTTGACCAATGAGCTTCAATTTTTCCTCCGATGATATAAATCGTTTCTCCTACTTATCTATATTTATAAAGGTAAATCTTGGGGCCCTTTCATGCCTTTCAATATTAATGCCGCCATACATCAATGCCATCCAGCCGAAAGATTCCAAGGACCACAAGAAGGTGTATCGCAGGTCATTTCTCTATTCTCACATCACAGAGACCATTTTCAGATCTATGGATTTATGTTTTACGTCAAAAGCATTAGATATCAACATATTCATCCTCTAACCCTGCCCTGCCGACTCTCCCACCTTTGCTCAACAAGACAAAATAAGCTTCGTCCCGACCCCTTTCTTTAGTATAGCATCAGTCCCTATCCGTGTTTGATCTCAGCTCGAACCTTTGTTGAAAGTTATGCATTTGAGGAGATGTTTTGTTTTTCGTGGAGAGGAATCAAGTATTAGACATTAGTATTACAATCGTGATAACTTCGATCACACACGAGCGAAGAACAACGCCCAGTCCTCAATAAACGTACAGCTTGCGACATTATGGGTATCATGCACTCTGCAACCCGCTCAACCAGTTCATACCAACCAACGTTAAAACATCTCAGCCCGCTCTTCAGAAACTGCAGCGGTGGAAACGGCAAAGTGCTGAGGACGTAAGAGCACCACCTGTGTATCATACAACCCTCGACGTAGCCTTCCTCCTCTTTCTCATCTTCCATTCCACCCTCGCAACCCGCATCAGCATTTCCTCATCCTTGACCGGAATCCAACTCGTAAGCACTTTCATCGCATTCTCAAAATCAGAATCTAGTAGTATTTCTCGTGTACCATCAATGAGAGCGGCAGAAACGGCGTGTAAGACGTCAAGACCGCCGTTGAAGGACGTTTTGTTGGTAGCTATAGTGGTGGTGATCGTGTGACCACCGTGAGCGATGGTGGTAGAGGGGCTTGATATAGGAGGAAGGGGAGTGTCTGGGTCACCGAGCAGCATGAAGACGTCCCAGACGCGGAGCTGGGCGGGGAAGGGGATGGAGTAGTTGAAGAGGGTGAGGTACCAGCGGGTGCCGTATGCAGTGGGTGTGATGCCGAAATCGTTCTGCATAATCCCCGGATCAGCGAACACGATCCTCGACTTAGAAAATCAATGCACTGTGAGACTTACGAGCTTTGCAGCGACCTCCCCCTTACCCAGCCAGTCTTTCTCAAACTCCTCTAGCGCTTGCATGAGGCCTTCGAACCCGGACTGATACAAGCGCTCTAGACCCCTGAGTTGCCATAGTCGAACAAGCATGACGAACGCCATTTCCTCATCGAAGTAGCAGAGAAGCGTGGCTGCCAGTGCGGCCATGCCTTGTACGTAACCGGTATCTGGAAAGTAAATGGAGAGGCAGTGTAGCACCCTGAAGAGCAAGCGTTGACCCCCTCGATATCTCCGTCGGAACATGATGTGGCTGTTGATCGTCCTCGGCACATCGATGTCGATCTGGACATCATCAGGGGATCCTTCATTCACCAGGTTCTGGAAGACAGCGATAAGCTCGTCATCGCTTGGGCTGCCTCGCCGTTTCTTAGCGCTCGATGTAAGAAATGCGTGCCATGCTGTAGCCCGCCATCGGTCCGGTATGCCTTTCCACGTCCTCTCGATGACCTTCGGACTCTTGGTGTCGAACTCAAAGACCATACCACCGCCCTGCCTGTTCGATTTCACTTTCGCCATCTTCCTCCACTTTTCTTCCCTCTCCCGCTCACGCTTCTTCGTAATATCGATGGCTTTACTGTCGTCGCCGTCTTCTGCGATATCAGCAAGCCCAGGTGCTAGCGTTAGCATATCTCCTGCTTCATCGACACAACGTCGGTCTTTGTTGTGGGGTAGTCGATTGGCTGCGGAGCGCATCCTTGACTCCTTGCCATTGATTGTTCGGTAGGAGCTCTGTGAGGACAAAGGACGTACAATCTGCGAGGCTGGACTTGACGTTGCGCGTGCTTCCGTAGACCGCGCTGGACTCTTGTGCGACTTCCCGATGGTGCTGCGCTGCCTCCGAGGGGTATCCGATGCGAGCTGTAATAGTGTCGACATGCGTTGTATCCGTGGGGGCTCTGGCGAATTTGGTCTGTGCGAGTTTAAAGACGACGCCTCTGAAGTCAGTCTGCGAGGGACGATGAATCCGTATCGATCCACGTCCCCTCCATTTAAATCTTCCCAATCTTCGATTCCACCAGCGAGCTCGGTTTGTTCTTGCAGGAGCGCGCAGTCACTTGTGCTTCTGGCACTTCCATTGCATGTAGGAGCTCGATCTGACACATCTCCGTTGGTAATGATCTCTGGAGCGTTTTGGGCGTGAGAGGGCACCATCAGGCTCGGCTGCTTGACCTTTTCCTCTATGATGCTGTTCTCCAATATTTTACTTGTCCTCGTCGCCTGATTCGTATCTCTTCCTATTATTCCTTCGTACAGTAAACGGACCTTTTGTGAAAGCGCCTCGTCATTCGCAGACAATATCCTCTTTGGCACAATTGGTGGAGGTGCGAGTGCAGATCCATTCGGCTGCCGTCTACTACCAATGGCTCTTCCAGGGCTAAGGGGCTCTCCACTTGCTTTGTTCGCCTTTTTGCCTCCTATTAACATGCTTCCCCTTTTCGAAAATTCCACCTGCCCAGGAATTGTCAGATCCTCAAAACTGCCTGTGGGTATCTCTGTCAAAATGCTCATGAATGGCGCTTGTTGTGTTGGATGAGGTGCATTAGGCTCCTCTGACGATTGTATTCTCTCACCTTCCACAGAACTCGAGCTCTGTAGAAACTGAGTCTCGTCATGAACGGATATGCTTGGGCTACTTGGCGAGTGTCTTATGCTCAATGTCGATTCCACATCAGTACCCAATGTAGTCCGGCTATCTCTTGCAGTGGAGCATGACGGCGCAAGGCCCGAGTCTCTCCGAACATCATCGTGTAGCTTGGATCGAGCTACTTGAGGTGAAAGTCGTTGACTTGAGGACATTGGTTTCCTTAACCTAGGCAAACTCTTGGATGATATGATCGCGGGTGATTTGGCGACAGTGATCGGAATGGGCGCTTTGGCAGCTGTGGTGTCGTCGTATGATATAGCTTTGAGGCTTTCTTGACTCGGCAGGCTTGCGGCAGGAGGTGGGGGCTTCATGGTAGCCCTTCGAACGGACAATTGACTTTTACTGGCGGTATTACAGCATGGACAGCACTCACGGACCCTTTGTAAACGGAAGGTCTTACAGGGTGAGTGAGATGGACACAAAGGCCGTGCACATAGGTCGGCGGCCGAAGTGTAGGAGATATCCGAGTATTGGACGCGAAGTGCCCAAGGCCCAAAGGAGATTGGTGGCGCTTGAGGCGTCAAGGTTAAAAGCGGGCCTCTTAAATGAGATCTCAATCCGTCCAACCTTAACGAGGATGTTGATCAACTCCGTCAGTCTTCACTTACTTTACTCGTACCAACCACATATGCGTCCCGAGGCTAAATTTTAGCGTCTTGGCCCTCCACCTCGAGGAATAGATCAGGATTGAATGATTGGTGGCTTCTCCCGCCGCTACTAAGCGAGTGGACTTAGTTGTGGATGTCGTGACATTCAATTTGGCATCACTTGATATGTGGACGTATGGCGATGGCTTTCTCATACAGAACCAGTGTTTTCGGGATCCTTTGCTACCAGCTCTACCATTTCCAGCAGAGTACACATTGATGATCGATTGTACCTTCACTAACATATACATGATCATTCCGCTGTGGAAGTAGGAGCGAAAAGACGTGTTCCAGCCATGGTCATCGAGGGTCCTGATGAAGCGCTTGGAGCCCATCTGGATTGTCACGGTCTCCAGATTGGTGCATTACATGTTTCTAGTGACAGCGCAAAATGGAGATTCTGTTCTCTCGTACGCGTCTTTATCCTTGTCTATTGAAAAACTACGGACTACTCTTCTGAAAAACCCTCACTCTGCTCGAAGAGAGCAGATACAAAAAGTCCTCTGGCTCATGGTCTGCTCGTGATGTTTGCTACGGGGCGCTTTGAATGATACTTGGAAAGTATGAACGGTCTCTGCTCTTATCATAGCGCTCCCTCGCAACGTCCTCCGAGAATCGTCTCCGTCAAGTGAGCAGTCTAACCTCTTTCGAGCATTAATGACGAGCCCTCTCGTCCGTCCTACGAGCATCTTTACCAACATCACTTAATCTGCCTGGGTATGTTTTGCCTTGTATCGATCAGTCTAGATGGGCTAAGGCTCTCCACCCAACTATCCTATTGCCTCTATGCAGGAATCGCGTTGGAGACGCACGTTTCCTATCTCTATGTTCACTAGCGAAAAGCAGTGCGCAGGGCGTGTGCTTCACTAAATTATGTAATAGAAGCTCATATGCCAGGCTTTACATCCTAAATATCTTCAAAGGCGACCCAGTTTCTGGGAGTTCTCACGACCTCCGACACTATACTCAGTCTTGACGCTGAGCAAGGCCATTACGCCCTATCGATCTGTGACTTCGTTGCGGAATCAGTGCTTATCATAGTTGCTGGTATCGATACCACTATTGTTTACCTCCACATGGGACATGGCATCGCCTAATGGATGTCAGTAAAAATGCTTTATTAACATCCTCCCACCCAGGTACCCCTTGCCAACACTACTTAATATTCTAGGCCAAGCCAGAACGTCTGCCTTGTGCCTTTATCTCTTCGTATATCTATCACCGCGTCGCCAAACACCCTCGCTGGATCATGTGCGAAATGTGCCGTACTCGGGATGGCTTTTATGGTGCCATCTGTTGTCTTCTATACAGCAAAGCATATCGATTCGGTTCCTATTCGAATACTTCGACTGTTAATAACAATTCTAAGTAATTCTGACCAATCCTGGACATTGATCAGACCAAGCCAAGGGATGCGTCAAGCTTTCCAACAACAGCTTGTAATCCCTAATGCAGACTCAAAGAGGGCGCTTCCAGACGGAGATCATGGTGAAGATAAGGATGCTGTAGCGCCTCCACTGCCGTTGGTCTCTTCGTATGATCTGTTATGAGCAAGAAATCGATGAAATCCAGTAGCTCGGGAGACACCTTTGGCGCAGACAACCTTTCTAACTCTTGACGCAGGGTGCCAACAGTGATGAATTGTTTCTCCCGGGAATCGTCTTGATGCTTGAACGAGCTCATTTCGAGATATTCGGCCAACGCAAATTCCTCGTCGTATTTTGAATCGACTGGCGGTTCAATGGGCCCAGCAAGCCGTCGTATCTTAGCGATACACCAGGCTTCGGTCAGGTCTACAACGATCTTATCGTGTGGGCCGAAGATGGCTGAGTGCAATAGCCAATGCGCAAGCTTCCCAGTCAGCCAACGGCCACGGCAATACAGAGGCACTGTCAAACCGTGACTCCAAGTGACCACACGTCAGAAGAATGCCATACACCAAAGCCTCGCCATACCTCGGGAGCACGGCACTCAAGGCTCTGAAGTCGCATCACGTCATACCCATCCTCGAACACTGGACAAGTCAACAAGGCTAGCAGAAAGACTATAGCAGCTCACTGTTTCCTAAGTCCCCTACTTTGACAGTCGGAGAAGGACTGTCAATATTAGAAAGGAAGATGTTGTTTGGATTGATATCTACTATATCAGTAGCTGCACCGGAAGGAAGGGATTGTTTACTGACCCGTATGTATTGCGTCGTACCGACTCTTGAGGAGAGCGAGTGCAGACAATACTGATTTAGAAATGGCCTTAGGGAGGACTGAATTCTCACGAAACCGTTCAGACGGTACATGCCACAGGTCGTATTCCATCCACTCGAAGACCATACCGTCCGGAGCAATGGCCGTTTCATCTTCAAGGGGCAGTTTCTTGTCAGACCCTACATCGCGATCGATGATATCATACTGGCTGCGAATATATGGGCTCGAGCGGATCCCAGGAATAAGGTAGTTATTTCGCTCTCGTCTCAGCGCTTTCTTGGTGGGCTCCAGTGCAGTTTTGACCACCGCACTAGGTGTTGATAAGCCGAGATATTGACTGTTCTAAGCAATACTAACAAATCTGATTTGAAGGCGAGGCTATCCAATATTTGTGCTTTGAACACCGTTGGCGTATGAAGTGCAGTAAGGAGGCGGTATGATGCATTGCGTCCTTGGAGGACTTGACCTATACTTAGCGTCATCTCTTCGGACATTCCCCCAGCCCCTCGTATAAGAGCCTGAAAGATACGATGCTGTCGGTATGGAACATATGAGTGAAAATCTGGCTCGGCGAAGAGCTTACGTTGAGCCCAGGACTGTATGAGCCTAGCCGTCGATCGTCTTGGCACCAGAGGGCTTCGATCGAGTCTCATTAATGTACGAAGTAACAAGGCCCAACTTGTTCACATTGTCGATCGAAGGCGCCAGACGCTTCCCTCAGCAACCATTTCACGTTTTGTGCTCAGACAAGAAGCACCCGGCACACAATGGGGAGAGGAAGTCGTTGAGCAGCTTTTTGTGAGGAGATTGGATGGAACTCCCGTCTAAGCCGTGAACTCCGACCATCCACCCAGAAAGTGGCTTCTATAGATCTAGACTCAGCCTCAGATACACAATTCCCAGGAGATCCTTGTCTAAACGGCAGACACATAATCTGGATATGTGGGTCAGCTGATGTTCTCAAACCGTGATCTCAGCCTCTGTCATTTTCGACTACACATGGTTCTCTACTTTCATGTTGAGGTGCTCAAAGGGTCTACACAGCGCTGGCGGCATCGAACTCTTCTTAGGAACTGGGTCTCTAACTTATTCGCGATCGCCACTTACGTCAGGGTTTTCCTTCCCTTGAAGGGAGGAGGTAAAAAGGTTGTATGTGAACGTGCCAATGGAACAAATTCCTAATGAGAGGGACAAATTTTGAGATTACTAGTTTGTTCGCTCCCCAAATCTGCGACTCAGCCAATCATCGCTGTCTCCTGTATTATGCAGCCCTATATCGCCCTTGCATATTGTCACTTCAAAGAGGGGCGTGAACTCTTTCTGTCTACGGCTTTCTCATGCGGAAAACTCCCCCATCAATTAGGCCAGAGATCTTTTGGATGGTCTTGCCGGCTCAACATGTGGAAACACAATCCCTCGAAATTCATCACAAACGACGCAGAGGCCCGTTCGCTTACTCACTTCCTCGCCATTCCGCTACTTTCGCCTGTTTCAAGACCAGCGTTCCGTAATTCCATCACCCGCTTGTTAGATGACCCTTCCGCCGCTTCTGTGCCTCGACATGACATTCGTCCACTTGATACCCTACACTTGAGAGTGGGTACCATGAATCTTACAGACCGGAACGCTTTGCGCAATCGCTTGAGATTCTTCGAAGTCTGAACTTCAAGAACATTCTTGAAGTTGCCGCGACAGATTCAAAGGAGGAAGTTGGCCCGCTCAGCGTCTCCGTTCGTAGTTTGCATCCTGGAATTATTGGAACGGAAGCCAACGCGATAAGTTTGAGTACCAACGTCGTAGACGTGACACATCGGCTCAGACCTTTAATCGACATAATTCGAAACGCCTACCGTGAAGCCGGCTTGCTGTATCTGAATCCCAGTCACGATGCGGAGACAAAGCGTTTTCGACAGGAAAATGAGGTATCTTCCACTTTCAGCATGACTTTGTTAAAGAGTAAACATCACCAAGCTCGAATTATTTCTAGCGGCAAAATTCGAGGTAAACTTAGACGGTCCCCACTGCCCAGATACGACATTAGAGACATCATAAACCAATACAAGGACAAGACATGGTCTGACGAGATCAAGCTTGACAGAGTCAGTATATGTCAACTGGGGTTGGCAAAAAGTCTTCGCCATCAGGATGGAGGTATGGACTCGGACATTGGACTCTCTGAAGTCTTCAGCGTACCTTTACCGTAATGCTCTGCCATTTCTTACGATGCGGTCATACAAACAACTGGCGGGATTTTCTCGCAGGGAGCTCACTGCTATTAGGCATGGCTGGTTACACTCGATTAACGTCGTCTTTCTTAGGTTGATAAAGGGAAGACTACTGACCATCCATACCGAGCATCCACCGGATCGCCAAATGTATTCAGGCGACAACAAGGCTTCTATTATCATGCAAGAGGACCGTTTTCAACGCGTCACATTATTGACTTCCCCTGGCGAGAGATTGGCCAAAAAGCTACACAATGTTAGTCAGCAATTAGAGTAAGCTACAAGCTGTCCCAAAGGTGGAGGGTTACCTCATTGTCAGGGCTTCAATTTTCAACCAATGTCTATCTCGAGTATACCAGCGATCTCGAATTATATTCATACCTTCATCAAACAACAACAGCCCTCACTGTAGCAAACCCAGACACCACCCTCATACAAAGCCACCTCACCAGCAAGCATCACACACATTCCATCATCTAACAATTCATTCATAACCCATAACATCATCAACCATCAACCACCCAGCCCCCTCCTCATCACCATCACCATCACACCCTAGTCCCAAACGCCCTAAACCGCTTAACCCCCCCATCCGGCAAAATCACCAACTTCAAATGCGTCCACACCCTCCCCCCCACCTCAAAAACATGCTCCCAATCCCTCTCACACCCACTTTCCCCAACAACAACCTCCCACCTCCCATCCTCCCCCCCAACCACCACTTCCTCTCCCTCAACCCCAACATCAACCCCCTCAACCCTCACCCCCCTCGGGAAATTCCCCCGAAAATGCAACGTATCAACAACCACCCTCGCCACCCTCCCCCT